>Ga0233437_1000235_pt1 | contig 134482 bp, 124 predicted proteins | sample SI_122_August201_FD_182714 | JGI IMG/M metagenome (GOLD analysis project Ga0233437, IMG submission 182714) | Seawater microbial communities from Saanich Inlet, British Columbia, Canada - SI_122_August2016_200_MG | ecosystem: Environmental > Aquatic > Marine > Inlet | place: Canada: British... | reverse complement strand
ACTTTTGCCTTAAACTTTGAACTGTGATTGCGTCGTTTTCGCTTTGTCATGGTGTCCTCCTTGTGGACTCATATTAATCAGGAGTTCACACCTAAGCCACTGTCCAGTTTTTGGGGTCCACCTCTAACTTCTGTAGCTGAAGCGGAACTAATCGTGGCGTCAAATGAATAAAGTAAGTCACTTCCCGTATGGGAAACAAACACCTTATCATTTTCACCAACAGTGCTTTCACCGGGTGCGTCAGAGGAGGAACTCCAGTCTAGTCCAGCATCAGAAAAGTCAAGACTATCCTGCACTGCGTTAAACATAAATACGCCATCACCATTGTAAAAAGCCCCTGTATTGTTACTGGTTCCAGGATAACCATTTGAAACATATACTTTTCCAAAATGTTCACTTTCTGGATCGTTATTAACGGCAATTCCTTTAGGTGAGTACATGACTGTTTTTAAGGGGTCACTAATCTTGGTCCATTCAGTATGACCATCATCAGCTGCTACTACTTCGAAAGTGTAGTCCCCATCGGGAAGGGTTGCAGCACTTGCATCGGTACCATCCCAGACAACAGAGTTGCTCCCTTTGGTCGCTGTTGCCAGCGTGAGGGTACGCACCAATGTGGTACCACTATAAATTTTTACATCTACTCCGCTGTCAGCATCTTCATTCAATAAAAATGAGATCTCAACAGTACTGTTTGTTGCGCCTGTCGTTATCGTTGTGGCACTTACTGCCAGATTCGTTGCATAAACATTTGCATACGAAGTGGTGGTAAGACCAATGATAAGCGTCAGAGCGATAATAAGAATATTACTTCTTTTCATTCCGGTTTCCCTTCCCTTTCGGTCTTTGTTGGTTAGCGGGTTAGTATAGATAATTTACATTCTCCCCACAAAAACTTTCGGCGAATCAAAATTTTGTACGAATTGAAATGTCCGCTTGAAATCACTGTTATCTTTTAGCATCTATTGTTGCTTGCAGTAGTTTATGACTCGCGTAAGTGTTGGTTTATTAAAGAGTTAAATTGTGACGATTTTAGACCCGAAAACCGGTCGGTTATTTCGGCATTTTCCAGCACCTAAATACAGAGTCCTACATGTGTGATAAATCAAGTATGCATCGGTAATTCGCGCCGTAACTCACAAGTGAGCAACGCTTTTTTGATTACTCCCGTGAGGTGACATGCCCTTAAAGCGTATTCTGGCAAGCTGGTGGCGATACCCGCTATTTTCAGCACAGCGACACTAACTTCCCACAATTATGAGAGTTTTTGGAAGGTTGAAGCAGAAGACTCAATAGTGGCTGACTTCAGGCTATTTTAGTTGATTTACAGTGAGAATTCTTGACTTGCTGGCCTAGCAGACATGGTTTATCTTTTTTCCAATCTAGTGGGGAATATGCGATTATCGGGTTGATGCTGAGACATTATGGGGGTTCCCGCACCATTTATCACTTCTATAAAATCCTTCCATAGCCAAATTTTTATCGCATACTGCATTTGATATTTAATGGTGGAGAATCTAAACTATGCGCAAAAACCAACGAGAGGAACATCAGTATTTTGATTTTCTCCCTGGTGCTTTGATTGAAATAGATCTCACCAGTCGCACCATTGTCTATATGAACAAAATCGCTTTCTCCCTTTTTGATAGAATTCAATCCGATATCGATACTGGTTTATCCCTGAGGGATATTTTTCTGAATGATACTGAGTATGAGCGTTCCATTAAGGTGGCTGAGTCTTTTGGTCTGGAAAATTATCAAAACCGTACTGCCTACACTGGATATGCGAAACAGGATCTCTATGACTTCATGATGATGAAGAAAAATGGGGATAGCTTTCTGGGAGAATGCCAGGGCGCTTTTGTATTGGATGAGGCAAAAGTTCCAATTGGTGCCCGAATCTATATCAGAGATTTATCAGACCAGAGAGAAGTGGAAGCCCGACATCTTGAGAGTGAAGCAAAATATCGCACGCTTCTGGAATATTCATCTGACATCATTTTTATCATTGATAGCAAGGGTGTAGTGCAATCTGTCAATCGTGCTGCGACCAAATACCTGGGTCTGGAAATTGACCAAATTGAAGGTAAAAACATTTCCAAGTTGTTCCCACCCCAGACGGTTGAAACCTTTAAAGGCTATCTGAATAAAACCTTTATCAATGGTAAAAGTGCTACATATGAAACCCCTATGCCTACCACAAATAAAGCTGTGTGGGTAAGTACCTCCATCAATCCCATCCGAGATCAAGCTGGGAATGTCACCGCTGTTCTTGGAGTAAGTCGTGATGTCACGGGTTGGAAGCGAGCTGAAGAGAATCTTGAACAAGCACTCATCGATGCGAAGAATGCCAACAAGGTAAAAGATCAGTTTATTGCAAACATCACCCACGAAATCCGCACCCCCCTCACCACCATAACTGGATTTACGGGTCGCCTTAAAGAGAGTCTGGGCGACACACTCAAGCCAGAAGAGGAAGATTATTTCAAATTTATTAACAATAGCAGTCTGCGTCTTCTTAGAACTTTAGATTCAATCATTAACCTCTCTCAATTAGAAGCCGGCACATTGCATTTGGATTCAAAACCACATCGTTTGGGTCAACTCATTCAATTACTTTGTGAGAAATTGACCCCTGACGCAGAAGAGAAGGGTCTTAAGCTGGACTGCAAACTTCTCACCGAGGAGGATGAAACCCGGTATGACCAACACTCCATTTATCATTCCATTCACAATATCCTTCAGAATGCTATCAAGTATACGGATGAGGGTAGCGTCACGGTTCGACTCGATCGTGTGAGTGGAAAGCTCCAACTAACATTTACTGATACAGGGATTGGTATTTCTGACGAATATCGCCAGCGTCTGTTCCAGGTATTCTCCCAAGAGAGCGAAGGACTGGCAAAAGATTACCCGGGTATTGGTCTAGGTCTAGCCCTGACCAAGCGTTACCTCGATATGAATCATGTAAAAATCAATGTAGATAGTGAAAAGGGCTTTGGATCAACCTTTACGCTTATTTTTTCCGATCAACCAGAAAAATAGTTTTAGACCAATTATCCCGCGCAAATACCTCCAACAGAAACGAGTGGATATGAAAATTCATTGGCCCTTTATCACTTCTATTATCTGGGTAATAATAACGACCGATGCAGCTATACTACGAAACACATGGTAAGCAATTCTCTCCATTAAAGTCCATCCAGTAATCGACTCGCAGCCATCGTAATACCGAGAAATACCTTTTAATCTACCTGCTTTATTTCAGGGAAAACCTGTTGTTTAACAAAATGATACGCTACGATGACATTACGTTGATTTATATATAATATTAAATTATTAACACCTTTGTTTGAGTTTTTCCTTGTTTCTGGTTACTTCTGACTATAAAATATCATCAATCAAACCAACAAAAGGAGGGTATTATGCAGCGCAATAGCGTAAACAAAGTGCTATTGGTTGGACGTACAGGCAGCGATGCTGATGTACGCTACACAACAAAGGGAATGGCCATCGCCACCATCAGTATGGCTACCACAGAAACCCGAAAAGATGGGAAAGGAGAATTTCAGGATAGTACAGAATGGCACCGAGTTGTGGTTTTCGGAAAGATTGCAGAGTTCACAGAAAACTACGTCAAAAAAGGTGCTTTGATTTATGTGGAAGGACGGCTTCAGACGCGTTCATGGGATGACAAAGAGGAGAAGCGTCATTACATGACAGAAGTTGTTGGAGAAAAACTCACCATGCTTGGTGGCTGGAAAAAGGGTGCTGAAGAAAATGCAACCGCTGCAGTCGCAGAAGCAGAGGAGGAAGTTCCCTTCTAACTGAGAGTAATCTCTGGAAGCCATGCCGGCCGGCACCTCTCCAAGAAGAACCGCTTCCTATTCAGGGTTCGTTATCACCCTAATGGTAACACAAAAAGAGCTAATCAACCGAAGCTTACAATTAATTATAATAATCTTTTCCGGTGACCGTGCACCTGGACACAGCAGTGGATATTCTTGAATGGCTATGACTACTCATACAGGTCATTGAGATCTGCATTGGCGATTTCAATAAACAGATCAGCCATCCTGCGAGTGACATCCTTAAAATAGACTGCGCCTTTTTCAACCGTAGCCTGTCTGGGATCTCCAATGCCTGTATCATCAGTAACTTCTGCCCATTTCCGCTCAGTCCAGGCCCAGCCCTGCTTGATGCTATTGATTTTTATTTTATGCTCTGTTCCAGGACCTGCATCAGAGAGTGGACGCACCAAATCTGGTCTGATATGCAGCATGAGTGATGTCTCCATTTCATCAGCATGATCACCGTCATTCTCAAAATACCTGGATTTGTCCAGACTTGAAAACCAATTGGTAAAGGCCAGAAACATATCTGGATACTGTAAACCTAATTCCCTTAAGATGGGTTTAAAATCATTGCCCCCATGAGAATTGAAGACCAAAAATTTGCGAACACCTTGTCTATCAAGTGTATCTAAAACATCCCCGACAATAGCCGTCATCGTGCTGGGATTCAGGTTGATATCCAAATAGATATCTGCCTGTCCCGTATTCACTCCAAAAGGAATAGTGGGTAATACCATCACTCGCGCACCTTGCTCATATGCCAGACGAGCGGCTTCGGCTGCGAGATGATCAGACTGTATGACATCGGTAGCATATGGGAGATGAAGATTATGTGCCTCAGTGGCACCCCAGGGCAAGACCACCAGATCTACTTCTTGTTCTCTGACCTGCTTCCAGGTACTCTCTCCCAATAAATAGGGTCGCATAAATCACCTCATCATTGATTGTTTGAATGTCGCTTGCCTGTGTTGACCACAATATACAGCACCAATCCCCCTGCGAAGTATGCCAGAATATCAATTGGATCCCTGGTAGATGTCGCATCGATAAACGGTAGCAGACCTTCAAATAGAAGGCTAAAAATGATCACAGCACCTAAAATATGTGTGATCTTTATCTGAAAATCGTCCATGATAAGACCAAGCCGCCAGGCTAGATAATATGAGAGCGGTAGATATACCGGCAGGGCCAACACATCCCCAAAATATTTTCTAAAAAACCCAACCTCTGGAAAGAGAGGTATAATAAGGAGTCTATTTATCGCGTACAGGCATACCGAGATTCCGGCGAGAATCATCATTCGCCTGAGATTTGCACTTATCCCCTTATTATTCGTCAATCCCTTGTCCTAGATCATCGTTGTAGGTACCACGAATATGCGACTCCAACCACTCGTTATACTTCTTCAAGTCCCGATCGCGCATACGCTTCTTGCGCCATTTATTCTGCAGGGTTTTTGTTCTTTTAATAATCTTTGCTTCTGCTGGAAGTATGATATCCAGCAGACCTGTTCCTGCCTGATTAGTTAACTGAGAATGAAGCAAATAGTCCTGGCCATTGCCTCTTCTAACAGGAAAGCAACTTTGCTTTAACTCCATGGCAACAGCATTAATTGGCGCCGGTGCACCATCTATGGATAGTACGATGTCTGGGAGCAAGGCCGGGGACTTCACCCACACTGGTGTTACCAACGTGACAGGTTGCCAGCCAAGCACGGTCCACAAGGTTGTAAGTCGTGGATCTTCAGAGGGCAGAACACCCTGTATCAAAAGGGTTGAGGCACTGGCCGTACGAACCACATAATCCTGAAAAAGCACAAACTGCTCATCACTTCTATCAAGGGGTAGCTGACCCGATCTCAAGTCCTTTTTCAGCAACCCATGTTTCAGATTCCGTGTCGCCGCTTCCAGAATGAAATCTACAGAAATCGTTTCCTGCTCCTTAAATAGCTCACTGGTAACGCCATGGCGAATAAATCCATAGCCTTTATTCTCGGTGCCTGACATGGAAAAATTGGTGCGTATTAGATATCCTTCTGCTGCTATTTCTGAATCGGTTACATCATATTTGGTATAATCATAATAGCCTTTTTCGTAATATGCTGCACCTCCCTTGGCATCAATGACTCCAAAATTAGCTGCCAGGCCCCAGCTCCCAACTGACTCATCCATGAATGCTTCAAAATCGTCCAGATCAGCACAGACCTCCAATACAGCTCGCATGAACAAACCTTCCTGATCATCAGGGACATCGCAGACCTGACCCTGGTTCAGATTGTAGGAGGCTGTATTCATAATTGCAAATCCAGCCTCATTTGAGCCCATCCAGATTTGCTGGGATAAAGTATCCACTCTGTTGGCAACTCCGACAAAATCGTATTTACTGCCTTCAATATAGACCAGCTTGTTTTCTACGTCCCCTGTGTCCCGGTGCTTCCATAGTAGAGGCCTTCCATCATCAGTTGCTTTACCGCTTACCACAGCAGATGTACAGGAAATGCCTGGTGCAATAAAACTCAGTAAAAGCACAGCTATTGAAATATGATGACGCATTTATTAATCCCTTCTAAAACCCCGTGAGCTACATTCACTTAAATTGATAAAACTTCAGGGCACGTATTTTCTGTAGTGAACAAACTATCTTAAATATTTAATAGTATAATTAAACCCAAAGCAATGACATTTAGACCTAACCACAGAATAATACTCCTGTTTTTCTTCGACATAACCAACCTTTTCTGCTTCAAATTCTTAAGACTTTAGTTTAAGCATTCCAGATGGGGATGAAACTGCTTTTCATTTGACTCGTCGGCAGTTGACAATACGCAAATATTTGCTTTGACCTGAAGAGCATATCGAGCATATTGGGCTTCGTGAAACCATCAATAAATATTTCTGCATCCCTGATTGTTATCATTTTAAGCTTGATTTCATTTTCACCGGTTCTGGGGGAAATTTTACATCTGAAGACACCCTCAATAGCGTTGTCCGATAGCAATCGGGTGATAGTGGCTACCCCCTCTCATTTCGACCCTCATCAAAAGGGTGGATATTCCTTTATTGTGATGCTACACGGTTGGAGTGGGGATGAAACCCAATGGGATGATGATTCAGATTTACAGATGTTATGTGACACCTATAATGTTCTGCTGGTTTTACCTGATGGTGGATACGATGGTTGGTGGGTTGACTCAGAGGTCCGTTCGGGACGCAACTATGATACACACATTCACCAGGAGATTAAAATCTGGATGGTAGAGAATTTTAATGGCTCTATGAATCCCATGAACCACGGCGTGATGGGTCTCAGTATGGGCGGTTTTGGTGCCATATCCCAGGCCTTGAAATATCCTGGTAATTACGCCGCTGCTGCCAGCTTGAGTGGCGTGATGGATGTTACTCGCCATACCGAAAACTGGCACCTAACCAGCGCTCTGGGATTGTATGCTGAGGATCCTGACCGATGGATGAGAAACAACCCCCTTCATCTCGCACAGAAAAAAGCACCTCGCCCAAGTCCCAACATGCTGCTTGTGTGTGGACGGGATGATTTCACATTCAAAGAGAATCAAGAGATGGCCAAAATGTTAGAAGACAGGGGCTACAACAGTGTCTTCAGGGAAGAATCAGGGACACATTCCCATACTTTTTGGAAAACTCATGTTGAGTCAGCCATCAAATTTATTGTATCACACTTTAAGATGCAGAATGGACTTAAAATAGATTGATCCTTAAAATTCGGCTGCGGAAGGATACTTACCAGTACTCCAACCATTGAAGCACCGCCGATGCGTAACTACACTCCGCAGCCGCAATTAGTAGAGGATCTGGATGTAACTTACATCTATGACTCACCCTTATTGTCATACCAATGACAGATGAGGTCATTTACTTCGTTAAAGGGTTTTTTAAAGGGGACGATTGGTCAGAGATCAGCGATAATTTGATCTCGCTGTGTCGTATCTTGTGGTTTCCATGACTCCAATTTCATCACTGATGATCTGATTTAAGAGTGGATCTTTTAATATTTGTGAGAGCTCAATAACTGATTCATTCAACAAGCACTTGTTCAAAATGATTCGAATCCCGTGACTATAATCAGCATACCAGTTTACATGCCCACTATAAAGTGGTTGGATTGGCTCACCATTTCGATAATGCCAGCCATAAATGATCACTTTATCCGGTTTGGAGATAATCTGATTCGACAATACCACATCCTTTTTGTGACCACTAACCAGAGAACCAAGAGGGTGTTCAGATATGAAGAGGGATCTGCTTAATTCTACCATTGAGTTATGCTCTTGAAAGATATCTATCGTGACCATCTCTGGGCTGGGGGGAATGGGCTGGGGTGATAGCTTGACTTCGGATGCATTCCAGATGAGATCAACCATTTTCCGCGTAGGCAGCACAGCACCCATGTGATCTACAACTTTTTGAGCCAGTATGGGTGTCATGGGGATCAGGAAATGATCGGCATCTGAACCAATGGATATGTAATCTGGCATCACAAAGAAGGTCAGCTTGTATCTTGTATCCTCGATTGTCATACCGGTTTCTACTGCTACCAATTCTCTGAGGAATCCAGGTATATTGCCTTTTAAAATTTCAGCCAGGATAGCTTCTTCCCTGTGAAACACATCCATGGATTCAATGGAACGGGCGAAGACTGCCCCAGAAAGGGCCTGGTCCTGACGTTGACTGAGTTCAAGCTTCAGGTTTGGATCAACAGTTTGATTTATAGTTTCATCACCAGATACAACTGAAGTGATTAGCCCCAGGCACAAAGTGAGCATCATTGAAATCATCGATTGAATTCCGGTCGTCATCTATGTATTACTTCCAATATTTTCGGGCAAACACAGGTAGAACTATGGTTCTTTGAATATAAGGACACGAATCCAAAACTAGTGTCTTTTCCCTTCTCCATCAATGCATTCGCCTTATTTTGTTTTAATGCAGATACCATTTCCATCCGTACCCACTATGAATCGCTGGGGTAATCCAGAAGGAGAAGTTCTCTTCTTTCTACACGCCAACAGCTACTCTTCAAAAATGTACCTGCCCTTTCTTGAGCCCTTGACAAATGATTATGATATCTGGGCGCCAGATTTACCGGGTCACGGTGAATCTCGTTGGAATGGTCGCATTGAAGCCTGGGCAAATTTAGCGGATTACTATATTACTTATCTTGATAATAATCCACCAGATAGACCTATGATCGCCATGGGACATTCAATTGGTGGGATAGTTATCATGCTCATGGCAATTCAAAGACCCGGCTGGTTTGATAAAATTATTCTACTGGATCCTGTTGTGCTTCCAAAAAGGATATTGGCACTAATGCGGGCTTTGAGACTTCTCTCATTAACCCATATCATTCCTCTGACTCGTGCAGCAGCCCGGCGCAGAAATCATTTCGAGAGTAGGGCTTCTGCGTTAGATCACTATTCGAAAAAGGCGATCTTTTCACGGTGGGAGCCTCGGTTTCTTAAAGCTTATGTCGAGACCTGTCTCAGCGAAAACGGCCAGGGCGCATTCCAACTGTCCTGTGCACCACTGCTGGAATCCAGTATTTATCAGTCTATCCCATTAAATGTCTGGTCCCTTCCTAAAAAGTTACCTGTTCCTGCCCTTTTCATCATTGGTGAAAAATCGGATACGGTAAATCAGCATGGCTTTAATCGGCTCAAGCGGTCCAGAGGAAATCATATTGTTAAAAGCATTGTTGCAGGTCATCTTTTCCCCTTTGAAAAACCTGCTGAAAGTATGGCTATCATAAAGGACTATCTGACTACATGAGAATTGAGATTCACGGTACCAGTATTAATGATCGAATTGTCGACCAAGCCGTGGATATTCTCAAAAATGGTGGTCTCATCATCTACCCCACGGATACCGTTTATGGACTGGGATGTGATATCACCCAAAAAGCAGCCATTGAAAGAATCTACCGGGTCAAGGGAATGGAAAAGCAGAAACCTCTTAGTTTTGTGTGCTCAGATATCAAAGACATATCCAAATATGCAAAAATTTCTACTGTAAATTATCGGGATCTTCGGAAGCACCTTCCTGGACCCTATACATTCATCCTACCTGGGACCAGAGAAGTCCCTAAGGTCTTGCTTTCAAAACAGAAAACAGTTGGAGTACGGATTCCGGACCACTCTCTCACACTTGCCATAGTTGAAGCCCTGGGCAATCCTATTATTTCAACAAGTGTCAATATCAGTGCAAAAAGTTTTGCAAGTGATCCACAGGATTTTTCTGAATATTATGAGGGTCAGGTTGATCTCATCCTGGACTCAGGTCCTACCTGGGCTGAATTATCTTCTGTGATTGATATGACGGATGATGAGCAACCCATAGTGATTCGGGAAGGACAGGGCGATGTCAGTTGGTGTCTGACATAATCATTGTAAAATGAAGCTATCATAGCTCAAGTAACCCCCAAAAATTTAGCTAAGTCTTAGTGAACAATAATTTCTCCATGGTATCGACCTGGAGATTTAGGCTGGTAAATTGGTGAATGAGACATTCTCTTTGTCCATAAATGACGTGCATCCAAGGGTGGAAGCAAGATGGGTTTTATGATACCGATTGCTTGATGATGGCTTCATGAAGCAGAGATAAGATTGAATCATAGGATTTATCTGTAGCCAGAGTCATCCCCATTTCACAGGTTCTACTGGTTGAATAATACCCATCAGCGTCAATGTCTATAATTTCATTTGACTCCATCTTAGTAGCGCTTTCAGTTAATCCGGGAACCAGTAAGCCCCTATCTCCTGCAAATCCACAACAGCCAGTATCCAGAGGAACGATGACCTCCTTGGCACAGCGTCGGGCAATAGCGACCATTTTATCCCCAAGACCCATATGTTGAGTTGAGCAGGTCACGTGTAAAACCACCTTTTCCTTCACATGCCACAGGCTGAGTTTTTCCAGCACAACATCATGGAGGTATTCCACCATATCATAAATTTCCAGGGCCCGCCATCGGGCCAGATGAATTCCAGACAAAATCTCATCATATTGAGCAAGATGCTTCGAGCAGGGGCTGGTATCCATAACGATGGGCAATTCACCTTCCCTGGAGCTAATCCATAGCATCTCAGTAGTTTGAATGGCTGCCTGCAGAGCAGCACCCGAATAGCCTTTGGAACTATAACTGAGACCACAGCAGAGATTTGATACATCCTGGGGATATCCAAAACCAATACCAGCATTTGTGAGTATTTCTGCAAAGGCTTCAGCCACAGGAAGACCCTCCTGATCAGGATTTGCCAGACTGCGCGTCAAACAAGAGGGGAAGTAAATGACATCCAAGTCGCTGGCCTGAGGAGGTAAAGCTCCCGTGGCTGACTTCAATTGCGGATTTAAAGCAGGGATGGAACCTCGAGAAATTTTATTTAACACTTTCATCCCTTGCTGAATTTTCTGACTTCTCACAGCATGTCGCAAAGGGGTGATTAAGCGCAGGAGGACTCTTACGCTACGTATGGTCTCAGCAAAATATTTCTGGGCAATCCCATGAATGACCTTCCCAGGAGTCCCGTGGCTTTCCGCTCGCAATTTCTTCATCATCAGACCGGTATCAATATCTACAGGACAACTCATGCTGCAGAGACTATCTACTGCACAGCTCTCCACACCAGAAAAACGAAATGCCTTTTGCATCCGCCTTACACGGCTCTCGTTGCCTGGCGTTTCACCCAAGCACTCAATTTCTCGCAGAACGCCGATTCTTTGACGCGGGGTTAGGCTAAAGTCTTCGGAGGGACAAGCAGGTTCACAGAGTCCGCATTCAATACAGGGATCAATGATTTCATCAACCAGAGGGATGGGTTTAATGTTTTTCAAGTGAATCTGATCATCTCGGCTGATGAGTACATCGGGATTTAAGATGCCATTGGGGTCCAGGAGTTTTTTAATCTCCAGCATAATTTTGTATGCTGTTGTTCCCCATTCCTTCTCGACAAAGGGCGCCATATTTCGGCCGGTACCATGCTCCGCCTTGAGGGACCCATCATATTTATCCACAACCAGATCGACCAATTCACTCATAAATACTGCATACAGGTCAAGGGTATGCTCCTGATCAAGATCCAGGCTCAGTTTGAAGTGAATGTTACCATCCCCTGCATGACCAAAAATGACAGCATCGTCATAGGCATAGCGCCGAAATAACTCCTTGAGATCTTTTATCCCTCTGGCGAGATCTTTAACCTTAAAACAGATATCTTCGCTGAGCACTGTGGTACCTGGGGGTCTGGTTGCTGCATGTAATGGACCTAATTCTCGACGCACTTTCCAGAGCTTGTCTCGTTGGACAGAATTGCTAAAAAATTGCGGTAGGCTGGCCGCATGTTTTTCGCTGATTATTTGAACAGCTGCTGCCACCATACTATTTAATTGCTGGGAATCATTGGATTGATATTCTATCAGTAATGCAGCAGAACCTGGGGCAATATACGTATCCTCATCAAATGGTAATCCTGGGAGATGCCTCACAGCTTTCAGAGCGGAATCATCCATGATTTCAAGAGCAGAACTACCGGCTTTCCTTAGTTTAGGAACCAGACGAGCCGCCTCAATGATGGAAGGAAGAAATATGAGGGCGGTGGCCTTTTGTGAATATAGAGGAACTGTTTTTAATGTCACTCTTGAGATGAATCCCAGGGTGCCCTCAGAGCCCACCATGAGATGTGCCAGAATGTCCAGGGGCTCCTCATAGTCCAAAAAACTATTCAATGAGTAACCCATGGTATTCTTAAGCTTGTACTTGTCCTTTATGCGTTGCTTGAGAGTCTCATCTCCTCTAATACGGATGCGCAGACGGTTGAGACCATTATGGATGTGGGGAGCCAGAGATTGAAGTCTGGCTTTGTCCTGAGGATTTGCAGAATTCAAGACCAAGCCATTTGGTAAAACCAACTCCATCCCAGCCAGTGTCATATAGCTGTTATACTTGGTCCCTGACCCGATTCCACTGGCATTATTGGCCACAATACCGCCAATCAAGGCGGAACGTATGGAGCCGGGATCCGGACCAATTCGATACCCCAGTGTTTCGAGACGCTGATTCGCTCTGGCAGCCACAACACCAGGTTCCAGAACAATATATTGACCCTGTTCCAGGACTTCCATATTGCGCCATCCCTGTTTGACCTCAACCAGAATGTCATCGGAGATAGATTGACCGGAAAGGCTGGTCCCCCCCGCCCTGAAAACCACATGTCTGTTTCGATGATTGGCTTCCCGAAAAATATTAACAATATCTTTTACCGTAGTGGCTTTGATGACAGTGTGAGGGAGTAATCGGTAAAACCCGGCATCCCTGGCATAGGCATGACGGTGTATCAGATCTGTGAGTACTGATGCTTTGGGGAGCACTTTTTTAAGTGCCCGTAGGGTGAGTCTTCTAGAGTTTTTAATATCCATCAGGCGGAGTGAATGAATGGATATGGCACATGAGATAACCCTTAATTAAAGGAAAGTCTCAAAATTCTTTCTGTAACTGTTGAGACAGGGACACAGGTCGGAGTAACTGCAACATCAGCATCCATGTAGCTTACACTGGAAATTACACGCTCATCATTGCTTAGAATTGATGCATAGATGACTTCCAGACGATCACTTGATAAACTAAAAAATCCGTCGATATCTAATGCATCAAGAACCAGATCAAGGGTGAATACGCCTGTCGTGGTATCTGCAGACCAAAACCCATCTGAAGTTAGTGGGGATGTTGAAATGATGACATTGGGAGCACACCCTGTCCCCCAATTAATCGGTAATTTGCCAGAGAGCGTCCCACTTAGATTATCTCTCAAAATCACTGTGCCTCCTATGGGGATAGAATCCGCATCCGTATACAGGTCTGACTCAATCAGGATCAGCGTACCTGCGGATATGGTAACAGAGTCGACACCATTCTGGGAAGTAGTAAAAGCCAGGGTTGTGTCACGCAGTGTGGTAGACTCAACGTTAATCGTCATTTCCGTGAAAGTGTATTCCCCGGTCAGAGGATGTATGTTTTCAGGAGTAGCCTCATCATCCTCACAGCCAATCAACAATCCCCCAATGATTGATATGATCACTCCAGCTCTAATGATATTTAACATGATGTCACTCCTTAAGAGCAAAAAGGCCGCAGGAGCGGCCTTTTTGCACATATTTTAAAGTATTACTTAAAAACTTTTCTGAAGACCAACTGCAATTACAGTTGCAGTTTTCATATAGGTTTCGTCTCCAGTCAGAGTTGGTGTTACTGTACCTGTTGTTAGATCAACATCTGCGGCATAGATAACACCTGACTTTGAACCTTCTTCATATGTGGTATTAGAGAAGCCTAGAGTGACCGCCAACTGAGGGTTCAAACTATATTTTGCACCCAGACCAATTGTGTTGGAATTTAGGCTATAGCTGAGATCTGTCTGATACGCTTCCAAGGCACCACTTGTGGCAATGAGGTATCCACCACTGAGCAGAAGAGATTCGCTCAGTGCAAATTCAACACCGACAGCGATTTCAGTACCATTTTCCACATCGGCTTCATCACCATCCCAATCTACATCTTCATTGAAATACATATTGTAGTCAACGGCAATATTCAATGAAGGCATAACCAAATAGGATAATCCAATTCCCAATAAGGCAGGCATATCAGCATTGCTCTCAGCGCCATCCGGGAAAAGACCTGAGCCATCAACGGTAGTTTCATTGGTCAGTACGAGCGGGGCCATCATTTCATAACGAATACCAATATTAAGTTTGTCCATAAGGCTGATATTAAGACCAACGATTGGGGCAAAACCTGCTCCGGTCTGTTTGGCATCAACCTCAAGATCCTGTGTGGCGTCTGCGTTATCAGCCATAGCATCACCGTTAGCTTCATACTCAACTGCTGAGGCTGATGCACCTGCTGCTGCACCGGTATAGGCGGCAATGGCATTATCTACGCTGTAACCTGTTGGATCAATTCCAAAAGCAACAAGTCCAGCAGTAATGGCACCATCAAGATCAATTGCAGATAGTGGAGTAGTACCAAGGAATTGGCCTGCACCTATTCCAGCAGTCAGACCAGCAGCAGCGCCTGTGGCACTTTCAGCTGCAGCTGCATATTGTAGAGCACCTCCGTGGAGTAAGCCAGCGATAGTGCTAAAGAAAGCAGTCGCAGACGTCATGGATCCATCGGCGACGCCCGGATAGGTTGGGTTAGCCTGGATGTCTTTGACATATCCCTTATAACTGTTTGATGCCTGAAAGTAACGGACACCGGCCGAAAGAGAAATCATATCATTGATCGCATAAGAAACTGAAGCCTGTCCACCCATGTATAAAGATGTACCATCAAAATCTACATCAAAACTATAAGCTGAAGTTGGGATTCCAGCAGCAGAAAGACTTGCTGGGATTGCAGAGATTGGAGCTTCGAATGAAGGCAGACCATCCTCAAAGACAGCACTTCCACCACCCCCGATAGGAACAAAACCGGCAGAGAAAACCAATTTGTCCATCTTATAAGCAAAATAAAAGTTGGGGAATACAGGTGCAAAGGTTGAACCTTCATACTCTGCATCCAAAGTGGTAACTCCAGCACCTGGAATTGAAGCCAAGCTGGTAATTGTTCTGCCCTGTGTAATTGTTTGGCTACTCAGATACAGATGCATTCCGTTATCCAGCTTGGTCAATCCAGCTGGGTTAAAAAATACAGCGTCCAGATCTGTAGATGCTCCACGAGCCATCATGCGAATCTGTTCAGCGCTCTGGTTTGTGTTTTCTACCATACCGCCACCAAATGCCATGCTGATCATCAGCAGAAGGGGTAATACGCGCAAAAGCTTACTCATCATTTTCTCTCCTTGTTTATTGTCTTAATACAGACTCGACTTGAATATCCGTATCTGTGTAAAGTGATCACGTAAAATAGAAGTGCTTTTCATCTAAGCAAATTAAAATGTGCTTATGTAAAATGCCCCGGTTTTTAAATTAAAAATGAACATACCAGTCGGTCTGTTCGTTTATTTGTTTCCTGCGGATGACAATTCCCCTGGGGGCAGAATTTTCAGGAACCACGATATAGTTTTGTATTTCCTGAAATAGTTCTTCATTGGCCAACAATTGAGCCGGGTCTAAGAGTAGGCCAATCACCATGAGTTGATACTCGCCTGCTTCCAGTTGGACAAAATAAGCGACACTATCTGTACCAGGATTAATTGGGTCGCCATAGGTAATAAAATGATCAATGACTTTATATTCTGGCTCGTCTATGCGATCAAAATCCAGGTCTTTATCGAATACAACAAGCACAGCACCTTCAAGTGAATCAGGCCAACTGGCAAAAATCACTTCTCCTTCAACACCGGCGATGGCTTCCAGACTTTCCGGTTTTTCACAGGCAGTCATAGCTATGAACGATACAATGATAAATATGAGGGCAAAACGCATTAGAAGCGCCTCTCTATAGTGAATGTTGCTATACGCTCTTCTTCAATATTTCGCTCCAGTTGGGTATAGTAGTATTGGAAGATATTTTCCACCCGCAGGAGAAAGTGCCAGTCTTTATATGATCTCCCAAGCCCTGCGTTCACGATGTGAATGGGAACTCGGGCATCAGCGCCAGTGAGATTGTTTTCTTGAAAAAGTTCCACACTTTCCATGCGGCTGAGGTATCGATACTCAATTGATGCATCCAACCCCCAATAGTGTATGCCCAACGAACTGATCCAATGATATCGATGACGATAGGACAGGGTATCCAGAATCTCACCCTGCGCATCTGTCTCCATAGGGTCCAGCACCGTAAATGCCGACTTGTAATCTATTAGGTTGTTGAATGCGCTTAATCCCATACCGACTTCCAAACCCATAATACGGGCGTCAGCAATATTAGTAAAATGAATAACAGCATCTGAATTTGGGACTGGCTCGATGAAATCTTCAAATTTGTTATGAAAAATGGCTGCATCCAATTTAATCAGATCCAGAACGCCTATCTGCCCTGCAAGAATAGTGATCCCAAATTCACGATTGATACTGGTCTCTGACTCAAGATCCGGGTTTGGCTCAACCGTAAAAATACTTCTCCGGGCTGAGGTAAACATTTCTGCCACCGTGGGTACCCTAAATCCCTTACCTGTGGAAATACGCAAACCCAGCCATGGCGATGGTTTCCAGTTTAGTGCAAGTTGGGGGGTAAACACATCATCCTGACTCCGACCATCTACTTGATAGGTTTCCCAACGACTTCCTGCAGAAAGGGTGAATTGGTGTAATCTTTTTTCCAGAAGAAAAAAGGTGGCAAAGGATGAGCTGGTGTGATCGCCAAATATTTGTGCATCTACCTGGTTCTGCTGCATGGTCAATCCAAAAATACTGGTAAGGTTCGTGGTCCAACTTTTACTGGCCTGAACTTCTTCATAAAAGCGATTTTCGTTTGAGTAATCAGGATCTACACCAAAATTGGTCCATTCATTCCAATAGGCGCTCCCCTTGGTTTTTATGACCAGATCCTGAGAATACACATAATTGTAGTGACCATTCAAAACAACTTTTTGTCCTTGAGTTCCATCGTTTTCTGATCCCTTTGGTGCGCTAAAGGGGTTTGCAGGGCTCTCCCAGATTGATGTCAACCCTGATTTATCATCAAGGATTTTCATAAAAATTGCAGCTGAGTGCGCATTGCCGAAATTCAATTTGAGCTTAGCAGAAACATTGATGGCCTCCTCCCAGTTCAATTCCATAAAACCATCATCGTTACGTTTCTGCACCCGTATCCAGGCCGCATGATTTCCAATACTCCGTGAATGTGATATCTCTGTATTGTATAGCAATCCTCGTTTCTCACGCCATCGCCACTCGTCAACCCGGGGATGACTATAAACTCCAATCTTTGTTGATATACGGGTTTCCGGTCGTGCAGGAGCATTTCGAGTGATAATATTTACCACACCACCCATGGCACTGGAGCCGTACATGGCGGAACCACCTGATTTAACAATCTCGACTCTGTCAACTTCTGAAGTAGGTATGGTCGCCCAGGTCACATTCCCTGCGGCACTTCCCAGCATGGGAATACCATCAAGCAAAAGTAGCGACCGGCTACCGGCACCCATGGTATAGCCTGAAGTGCCTCGGATATTTAATTGTCCTTTAATGGTAGAGACACCTGATTCATAAGATAGGATATCTATCATATTGACGACTGCTTTGGCTTGAATCTCTCGTGGACCGATCGCTGAGACTGAAAAGGGCGACTCAAGAATATCCTGTGCCTTACGACTGGAGGTGACCACTACCTGTGGAGAGCCCAGTACATTGGCTTTCAATTCAACGGATAAATCGACAGAAATATCAACGGTTACACCGATGTTTTTCTCAACATATGGCGCATAACCCATCATGGAAAAGGAAATCGTATGCTCCCCAGGGATTAAGCCACCTAATTGGTAATAACCCTCCAGATCACTGGTGGTACCAAGGGAGCTTCTCTGAATTTGAATATTGACTCCAGGTAGCCCTTCTCCTGTTTTAGCATCTGTGACCCTGCCCTGGACAACACCTACTGCCTGTCCATATCCCGACAGGGTGAATAACATCAACAACAGAGTTAGCCAGCAACTCAGCTGTAAGGGTCTTGCCTGTTGATTAACATATATTTTCATGAAGAACTGAATATAGAGTTTCTGCCAAAGTCAAACAACGTGAAAAAATACTGAACCACCTGGGTTATGATTAATCAGAGGGAGTTATATGGATTTGTTTTCCATTGAAATTTATTTGTGTGCGTAAATCATTTATAGAAGAACGGACTATTTTACATATAGCATCTATTGAATATTCTGTCTTTTTCACAGTTACCAGAGCTAAACAGTTATTTATTACTATATAAGGTTTATACTTATTCATCCTCATCATTATAAATACATGTCTATTATTAATTATTAGTAAATATTAATTACAAACTAAGCAGTTTTGGCACAATGGTTGCGTAAACGCAAGTAATGCTATTATGTAAAATAATTAACCGGAAAACCCATGACTGACAAAAAGGATTCATCAGGCAACAGGTGGCAGCGCCATGTATGGCAACCACACAGTTACAACAATCGTGAGCGCTTAACCACAGGAACATTTCTACAGTCCTTTTGCCCACATTGTGACGCGGAATTGACTCATGATGACAAGTTGTCATTGGCAATTCAAAACACCGCTGGAGAAATAGGTATTCTCGACCTCAGTCCCTATTTGAATAATTTCTCCCGCGAGACGAACATTGACCTCCATGAGGGTCAGAAGATGAAAGATGTTATCTGCCCTCACTGTCAAAAATCACTCATCATTAAAGATAAAACCTGCGAGAACGGGGATTCCCAGGTCGCAGGGTTCATCGTCGGTGTGGGCAACACACGAGCATCATTTTTTATTTGCACTAAAATAGGTTGTCACTGGCATGCCATGTCTGCAGAGGACAGCTCGCGTATCATGCTGGAGGATAGCGATGAATGGTAAGCCTGGGTTGAAGTTCAACTCGATCAGTTTGATGCTGCTGTTTCTCATTGCCAGCATCCTCGCCGTGACAGGATATCAACAAGTCCCTCAGACAGATTCTGAAAAACGACTCTATTTTCAGAACTCTGGTGGACCCGTTCTTTTTGACCATGAACAACACGCTGACCGGGCTGAAGGCTGCGAAAACTGTCATCATCAGCTGTACAGCGCCGATGTTTATGCAGAGTGCGTTGAATGTCATGATGACGATTTCTCCGTTGATGATTTCTCCCATACCGAGCTCCTGGAAATTGAGGATCATGAATGTGCCTACTGTCATGATATCCACGATGAGCGTGAGCCCCAGAATTGTCGCCAATGCCATTCACAAGCACTCCTTGAACCAGTTATAGAAAACAACTGTGTCAACTGTCATGATTTCCAAAGAGGTGATGACGAATGGGAAGAAGCCAACATCTCACATGAACAAATGTTGGAGGCTCATGAAAATGACTGCACCAACTGCCATGCCGTGGAAACCATCAGTTCTGCCTATCACTCCCAATGCATCAAATGTCACGATTATGAAAGTGCCAGAGTTTTTGGAAAAGTCGCAGCTGAATGGGATTGTCAAAGCTGTCATCTGAAATGAGAGACTGATTTTTCGAAGCCTATTTCGCAGAAAGAACTATTTTGATGAGATCAAACCCCTTAAACAAACTACTTAACAAGCCACCTTCTGTCTGCGTGTCTCATGATGAAATTCTTGATATGCCTGAACCGGACTATGTTGTCCTTCCCATGGATTATACCCAGAGGGAATTGTACTCTTGGAAAGTAGCCATCGGAGACAAGGTACGACAGAATCAGATCATTGCTAAAAACAGCATGGGGGTTTGTCTACACACCCCGATCAGTGGGACTGTTTTTGACATTAAACCAATCTGGTCTGAGGGAGGCATCCACATACCTGCTGTGTGTATCACCAGAGGTGAGGGCGATGCAGTTTCAGTGGATGAAATCTTTGAGCAGTATGGCGTCAACCCCAAAGAAGCCACTGTCGATGATCAATTGAAAGCCATGGGTATTCATCCTCCCTGGCTGCCCCTCTCTACCTCAGCAGTTTCTGAGGAACACACGCCTGAAGCCATTGAAAATGTTGTTATTGTTGGGTTTGATGAAGAACCCGAGATCAACATTCAATATAATTTACTTGCCCAGAGATTGAACGATGTGCTAGAGGGATTCAGTTTTCTAAAAACAATAATGCCAAATGCAACTCAGGTTCTTCTGGCAGATCGAAATTTCTGCAAGCAGATAAAGGATCAGGTACCGGGAGAGATTCAACTAAAATCAATCTCCCCGAATTATTCTGCCCGATTGCTGGATCGAAACATCCCTAAGTATGCAAACATCCGCTTTGATCATCATCGCGATTATGCGCTTCAAAAAACTGTGGTGATCTCAATAGAACGACTGCTGGTCTTGACTGCGGCGATAAAAAATAGTCAGCCTTTTACTACCAAGTATCTCACTGTTAGTAATAAAATGCCCTCTGATCATAAAATGGTCTTAATTCACCATGGCACCTCCATAAGATCTATCCTGAATTTCACGGAATTCTCCAAATATCAGCCAGAGAGCATCATTGCTGGCGGACCGATGAAGGGCATCTCTCAATTTAATAATTTAACCCCCTTAACCCGGTCCTGTGATGGCCTCCACCTCCTCGGGGAAAAGGAGATCACCAGTGGTCCAGGAGACCACTGTACAAATTGTGCCGCCTGCATCCGGATCTGCCCACTAAATCTACAGGTTCACCTCATAGGACGGTATGTGGAGTTTGAGAATTTCACCTCTGCCAATGAATATCACCCTGAACAATGTATGGAGTGTGGTCTGTGTTCCTATGTGTGTCCAGCCCAACGCCCATTAGTCCAATTTATAAAGCTTGCTAATCAATATGGTAACCAGAAAAATGAACACAAACCACAAACTCAATGTAGCATCGAGTCCCCACTGGAAGAGTGGGATCAGCATTGCTCGTCTTCAGCAGCTATGGCTGATAGCCCTGCTGCCAGTCATTAGCGCCAGTATTTACCGATTCGGATATGACGCACTAAAGATCTACTGTCTTTGCATTGCCACTTCGGTCGTTGTTGATGCCGGAGTAAACCTGATCATTAAAAGCAAGGACGCTGTTACAAACTGGAGCAGCTTGCCTTTAGCTATTCTACTAGCAGTTATGCTTCCTGTAGGTGTCCCCTGGTGGCTGGTTGTGATCGGTTGCTTCATCATGATCTTCATTGGCAAAAAGCTTTTTGGTGGAATGGGAGCTTATCCTGTCCATCCCGTCATGCTGACCTATGCCATGCTGGTCATTTCCTGGCCTCAACATTTTGATAATACAAAAGCCCTGTTGAGCTACAACTGGGACGTTCCCATGATCGATGTTTTGCAGATCTCAAAAACCTATGGTCTCAATGGGGAAGCTCTATTCAGTTGGCAAGACCTGCTGATGGGAAACCAGGTTGCTGCCCTTGGGAATGGAATGGTGCTTTTTATCATTATTGGGGGTCTGATGCTGATCCTCATGAATGCCATCAGTTGGCACATCCCTACTGCCTTCATTCTAGGTGTTGTCGGGATGAGCACAATCCTCCAGCTGATAGATCCTGAATTGTCTGCATCCCCATTATTTCATTTACTATCGGCCAGCACATTACTGGGTGCCTTTTTCCTGGCAACCGAAACAACCACATCTCCTGTGAATCCCATACCAATGCTGATATACGGCTTCTTTGGAGGTGCTCTATTGGTCCTTCTGCGATCCTTCTCGGATCATATTGATGGAATCGCATTTACCATCTTAATTATCAATTTTATGGCCCCCCTCTTGGATCGGATAACCCCCAGAATTTGCGGAATGGAGCTCGGACATCATGCGTGAAATTGCAAAACTGGTGCTGGTGCTGGGACTCATTTGTGGAATCTCTGCTGGCAGCCTCTCAACCGTACGTACCTATCTGGCAGACCGGATTGAACAACAGAATGATTTGTTTGTTAGAGGACCCGCCCTGGAGCTGCTATTGCAGCAGCCAGCTCAGGATATCCTCGCCAATAAACTGATCATTGACTCACCAGAAGGACAAGCTCTATTGTTCTATATAATGGATACTGGTAGAGTAAGCGGTCTGGCCATCGAAACAGTAGGTAAGGGCGGATATGGCGGGGATATCTCACTTATGTTGGGTGTCAATATGGAATCCAACCAACTCCTGGGGCTGGAGATCATCAAACACCAGGAGACCCCGGGTATAGGGGCACAGATCGAGAAGACGACCTTCCGAAACCAATGGCGCAAGCTATCAACCAGAGATCCTGTCCGCCTAATAGCTGCTGGTGGTACTATTGACGGCATAAGCGGGGCAACCTATTCCACCAACGCTGTTATGGACGGCACCCAAAAAGCCATATCAGCGTTTAATAATTCTAAAGATCAAATCAGTGAATTAATCCAACAGGCTAATTCTGCTGATCAACAAATTGAGTAATTGAGGTCATCAATAATGTCTCGTTTTTTATCTGTACTGGTTCATGGTATCTGGAAGGATCTACCACCTTTCAGGTTGGTGCTGGGTCTGTGTCCTGCACTAGCTGTCACTGCATCAGCCAACAATGGTATGGGCATGGGATTATCGGTTACTTTCGTGCTTATTTTTTCAAATCTAACCATCTCATTATTGAGAAATATCATTCCAGATAAAGTTAGAATTGCCAGCTATATCGTCATTATAGCCACACTGGTGGTTCTGGTAGAAATGATCCTTCAGGCATACTTCTTTGGATTATCACAACAATTGGGAATCTACATTCCCCTTATCGTGGTGAATTGCATTATTCTGGGTAGAGCTGAGGCATTTGCTGCCCGCAATCCTGCATTCCTCTCAGCTGTGGATGGTTTTAGTGTGGGATTGGGATTCACCTTTTCACTCACGCTGGTTGGCAGCATTAGAGAAATTCTTGGCGCAGGTACCTGGTTTGGGATACCCCTGACAGGTCCAGACTTTGAACCCTTTGCATTTTTGGTGAAAGCACCGGGGGCGTTTATCTGTCTTGGTTTGATTTTGGGATTGATGAATGCCTATGGCCGCTGGCGCGGTGAAAATGTTATCCAGTAACAATTTATTGAGGCTTTAAGATGGACTTAATTCTTCTGGCGATCAGTGCAATATTTGTAAACAACATTCTGCTCGCTCAATATTTAGGAAACTGCCCATTTATGGGTGTTTCAAAGAAACTGTCAACATCACTGGGAATGGGGGTAGCGGTTATTTTTGTAGCGACCCTGGCTTCTATTTTCACCTGGCTGGTCTATTACTATATCCTGGTTCCTCTGGAATTAAAATATATCCAGACACTGATATTTATTCTAATCATCGCCTCCCTGGTTCAGTTTGTTGAAATTTTCTTAAAGAGATTCAGTAAAGGACTCTACAACGCATTGGGGATCTATTTACCTCTCATTACAACCAATTGCGCAGTAATGGGTATTGCATTGTTAAATATCAAACATGAATTCGGCTTTTGGGAAATGGTGGTATTTTCCATCTCCAGTGCTGCTGGTTTTACGCTGGCAATTCTCCTGTTTGCCAGCATTCGCGAGCGACTATTTATTTCACATGTCCCACAATTCATGAGGGGTTCCGCTATTGCTCTGGTAACTGCAGGGATCATGTCCTTGTCGTTTATGGGTTTCTGCGGAATGGTGAATTGAAGTATGCAAACTCTGAATAATTTTGAAACGGACCTGCTTTTATGTTAACTCCAATACTTGTCATGTCAGGCATAGGTACAATTGCAGCTATCGGGCTTGGAATAGCTGGAAAAATATTTTATGTCGATGAAGATCCTCGGATCAAGCATGTTTTAGACTTATTGCCAGGCGCTAACTGTGGTGGTTGTGGATTTGCAGGATGTTCTGCCTGTGCCGAGGCCCTGGTGGAAGGTTCAGCTCCAGCTAGCATCTGTGTGGTAGGTGGTGCAGAAACGGCCGGTGAAATTGCTGGATACCTTGGTCTCGGTGATGTGAATATCGAACCTCAAATGGCAACTCCGGACTGCAAGGGTGGAAGCCGGGCAATCAAGAAATATACCTACTCCGGCTTTGATGACTGTCGTGCAGCGATGCAGTATTATCGCGGTCCCATAGAGTGTGATCATGGCTGTATCGGATTGGGAACCTGTGTTAAGGCTTGTAAATTCGGAGCCATTGAAATGGGTCATGAAGGTCTTCCTGTTTTTGATCCAGATCGCTGTGTTGGATGTGGTGAGTGTGTGAGAGCTTGTCCCAAGGGTATCATCTCAGTTATCTCGGAAAAAACGAAAATTCTCCACTGGAATCAATATACAGAATGTCTGGCTCCCTGTCGTCAGAAATGCCCTGCTCAGATCAACATCCCCAAGTACATCAAATTTATCCGGGAAGGGAAATATACCGAAGCGCTGCTAACGATTAAGGAACGAAATCCTCTTCCACTTGTCTGTGGAAGAGTCTGTCCTGAGCCCTGTGCTTTAGCCTGTCGACGTAGTATTGAAGATGAACCAGTGGCCATTAACTATTTAAAGCGCTTCGTGGCTGATTGGGAAATGGAACAGGGTACCCGGCTACCAATACCCATTTCTCCCTCCACCGGTTATAGAGTTGCCATTGTTGGAGGTGGTCCTGCTGGACTTACGGCAGCGTATTTCCTCCGTCGCCTGGGACACGAGGTGGAGATCTTTGAACTGAAACCTAAACTAGGTGGCATGTTACGCTATGGTATTCCTGAATACCGACTTCCTAAAAAGATATTGGATTGGGAAATTCAGGGAATTTTGGATCTTGGAGTCAAGGTCACCACAACTGTGGAGTTTGGAAAAGATTTTACACTGGAACTTTTGAAGGCAGAGGGTTTTCAGTCAGTGATCCTGGCAGTTGGAGCCTGGTCTGAGCATCAATTGAAAATTGAAGGTGATCATCTGGAGGGTGTGTACAGCGGTATTAACTTTCTCGAGCAATTCCACGGAGACAGTTTACCACCAGTTGGAAAACGTGTTGTCGTAATTGGTGGTGGTAACACAGCCATGGATGCCGCCCGCTCCTCCTTGCGTCTGGGATCAGAGAAGGTTACTATTGTTTACCGTCGTTCCCGAGATGAGATGCCTGCAAACCCAGCGGAAATTGTTGCTGCAGAGGAAGAGAATATTGAATTTGCCTTCCTGAGTGCACCCAATCGGATTCTGGGTGATTCCGGCAAAGTTACCAGTCTCGAAGTACTTGCCATGAAGCTTGGTGAATCTGATAAAGATGGCAGGCGACGGCCAGTGGTTATTGAGGGGTCTGAGAGAATCATTGAATGTGACACCATTATCCAGGCTATCGGACAGTTTCCAGATCTGAAATTCAATCATGGACCTATGAAGCTCGAGCTACCGGAAACACGTTGGCATACAATTGATGCCGAGGAAACCACTCTGCAGACGGATATCCCGGACATTTTTACTGCTGGTGATTGCTTTACTGGACCAGGGTTGGCAGTTGAAGCCATTGCTGCAGGACGATACGTTGCCCGATCGGTTCACTATCATATGACCGAAGGAGAAATTCCTCCCATCTATGATCAGCAAAAGGATTTTATCTACGGTTCACTTCATGAATCCATCCTGGGTGTCCATTCGACTCCCAAAATTCACGAATCAGTTATCTGTCTTGAAGACCGACTTGGTACCTTCCTGGAAGTAGAAGGGACCATAAATGAGCAGGATGCTCTGAATGAGTCAAAACGCTGTTTGGACTGCGGTGTTTACTGCTACTCTGAGGATCCTCCGGAGTTGCAGCAAGTATCACAAGTGGGGATTGCAGAAATAAAGGTATCTCAGAATTAGATAAACTCTTCGAATTGGATCGGTACTGCTGGCCCTGTTTTATCGCCTGATAATACGGGGCTGGTTAGTTTTTTGTGATTTGGTTATCTGACTGAATGCCGCTTATTCAAATATGCCAGCAGGGCTACATCAAGCGATTGGTCCGTGGTTAAGGGGACATAATCCACATGCTGTTCACGACTCCGTGCACCTAGCTTGGTTCTAAAATCATCTACAGCAGTCTGATAGTCCTTCTGGATATGCCAGGGTTCCGTCGCCATGACTTCTCCTGATTCCATATCCTTGAATTTAGCCTGGGCATCAAAGGCAAAATCCACTTCACGGGGGTCCAGAATGTGAAACACCAGAACTTCATGTTTATCATGCCTGAAATGTTTGAGTCCATTCAGAATGTTATCCAGGTCATCTAGCATATCTGAAATAATGATCACCAGACCGCGACGGTTGATACGATCAGCGAGATGATGGAGACTATGACCAATAGCGGTTTCCTCTCCTGGACTGACATGTTCGAGATGGCTGAGAATATTATTCAACATAGAGGGGCGTGATGAAGGTCGGATATGAGTACGAATCTCAGTATCAAACAGTGTGAGACCTACTGCATCCTGTTGTCTGAGCAAAAGATAGGTAAGGGCTGCGGAGAGATAGCTTCCATACTGTAATTTGCTGATATCTCCAGAAGCATAGGCCATGGATTTGGACATATCAAGCATGAGGTGGGCTTTGAGATTGGTTTCTTCTTCAAATTGTTTGACATAGAAGCGATCAGTTTTGCCATACAGACGCCAATCCAGATAGCGCAGGTTGTCCCCTGGGCCATAGGCTCGGTGTTCAGCAAACTCTACTGAGAATCCATGATAAGGGCTTTTGTGGAGACCCACAATGAATCCCTCAACCACCATACGAGCTCTAAGCTGCATATTTGCCAGAGTCGCCAGGGTGCGAGGATTCAAATATTTTCGTTTATCAGTTGCCACTTTTATCCTTTAATCTCATTGTAGTTTTTGTTGAATTCCACACTTCGAGTTCCCTCGCTTCGCTCAGCCTCAGTGTGACACTTTACTCCTCACTCAAAATGGATTAACCAGGGCCATTCTCAAATAAGACCTATCCCAAAAATCTTTCTCATCTCCTGTATCAATGTCTGCCCAATAATCTGCATCCCCTCCCCAACCATAGGCCAGAGTAATAATAGGTAATTTTGCCAAAGTGAGGTCGAATTTTACTTCAGCACCATAGGTTTCCAGAACCTTTTCGGAATCAGGAATATATCCAAAATCATAAAATAGAGCTGTAGTAATATTCTGCACACCTAACCCGAATACATTAACAGGGACTTCCTCCAGGATGGGCATACGCAATTCTGTCACTGAATAAATGAGTTCATTGGCTGGATATTGACCGACCTGTCCCCTTAAGCTATATGATTCTGGACCATCAAACAGCCCCGTACTTCGAATAGCGGTCATATATTGTGTTGAAAAATATAATGGTCCTGACTCAGAAAAACCCAACTCATCCTGAATACGAATACCACCAGTTTGACCCACATATTTCATCCGTCCATAAAGAACTACTGGTAGTGTGGGGATATCATAATTAAAAAAGCCTTCCGCCCAATATTTGCTGTAATCATTTTCTCCCCAGATGCTGGAGATCCCGCGTTCTGCATGGGCGAGAAATCCTAGCCCATCGCGTGGTAAAAAATAGGTTGATGCATGGGGTCTCTGTGATTTCCAGATATAGGTCAACCCAATATTGAATTCATCTGTTGTAGGGCTAAGTACTATTTGTCCTGTCTCTGGATCTTCCATGTCATCCAGGGTAATCACCTCCCGACTCATGAATTGAACCCTCCATTTGAGACTATGGTTCGAGGATAGTGATTGACCCATGTTCATGGGAATACTGGCTGCCAGGCCAACACCATTCCGATTTTCAATGAAATTGAATCTGTAGGTGCTGTAATAATTCATGCTCAAATTTTTCATTCCATAAAAGTGCAGGGCAGGTAAAAACTGGAGGTTGGTATAACTGACATATCCTCCGAAATAATTGTCGAAGTATGGGAAAAATCCACCAAGCTGAAAAATGTGCTTCCCAAGAGCATCCTCGGCCGCACCCAGTAAGAGCAAAGCATCACCCAGAGGCCAGATAAACTTAAAGAGGGGTCGTACTGTTCTTAGCGATCGATAGTCTTGAGGCTCTTGCAATAGCATATCCGCGTGATAGTCAATCGGGGGCAACTGAATTTCTGGTGCCTTTGTCCGCCAGGCATTGTAGGGTTCTCGTATCGCCAGACCCATTTTTGGAGCCAGTCGAGTATCTTCAACTGCCCTGATTCTTACGGTATCGACATCGGCAAGTGTGGAGGCAATAATTCTATTCGAATGTGGAAGTCTTTGTCTGGAATAAATCCCCTCTGCCACATCTGTCATCTGTGTAATCTTTAAGCTATCTAGATTAACGCGGTAGAGGTTGGGGGTTGAGTTCCGATAGGATGTATAAATTATGGCTGATGCATCTGCAGACCAGACGGGATATACATCCTCCTCTGGATCGTTGGTGACTTTTTGGAATTCCTGGCCATCTCGATTCATGATGGCAATATCTACATCCCCATTGATATCCTGAATCATAAAAGTCAGCTTTTTACCATCTCGTGACAAATCAAGATTCTGGAGCTGGACATCACCTTCGAAATTACTCAACTGAATCCGTTTCCCTGAATCGATATCCTGATAGAAAATCTGTGTGGTCTCGGATGGATGAGCCACAAAGAAAATACCTTGTCCCTCGTGAGAAAATACTGGGTGAAGAGCTCTGAAATTTTGAGTAATCCAGCGCTTCTTTTTTGTCTCGATATCAACCAGACGAAGATCATTTAAAAGCGAACCATGGCTCCCGCGGTGATATTCAGACAAGATGAGCTGTTTTGAGTCTGGAGACCAGCCTGGATCTCCATTAAACCGCCCGAAATGAATCTCCTGTAACAGGCGAGTTGAATCAGTGCTTTGCAAATAGAGCCCATAATCCTGCATTTTTTTATCACGCCGACCCACTACGGCGATAGTAGCCATATCTGGTGATATTGATGCGCTTTGCACTCTCGTGAATCCCTTTAGGGGCAGAGGTTCTCCCACCTCACCAATGGTCTCCTTTTGGGCTTTATAACCATAATAATAGGTATTCATTGCCCGGCGCCACTCTTCATCAAAATTTGCCAGTGATTGCCCTGTAGCATCTTTAAATGCAGTTTTGAAGTCATACCAGTACGGGTACTTCTCCTGCTCCTTCAATAGATAAAGACGGTGATTTGAAATGTTAACCAGAGTGGAATCACCATATTTCCAGGCCAGATAAAGCACTTTTGCGTAGCCATCATCATGGGCGTCCAATTGATCCATCGTGTTCCGATAGGTATGAATTTTCATTCTGGAATCGCTGCGACCTACCCGCCAGACTTCAGTCATGTACTCAGCCATACCCTCAATCCACCAGGTGGGGATAGTGATACCACCAAAAATTCCTGCCCAGGTTCGATGCGCCTGAAATTGAACGACATGTTGAAACTCATGGGTGATCACCATTTTCAGCCATTTATCTGAACCACCGAAGTGACCGGCCACATCATTTTGACTGACCCAGATAAAAATCTGATTACTGGGCATAGCAAATCCATTCATGATCTCATCTTCAGCAGAGAATACGATATCGGTTTTACCGAAGTCTTTTACCTGGAGCTGATCCAAAATAGGCTGATAAGTCTGCTCGGCGATCAGAGCCCCCCTCCCAGCAAGGACCTCTAATCCCTGATGATAGTGAATATTAAAATGTTCTGTTTCCAGAGTTTGCCATTTTAATTCGGGATGTGTGCGTTGGTTCCACATCCACATATTTTGGGCAGACACGCTTTGTGTATACGCGAAGATGACCAGAATCACTGCCCATTGAATGATCATACAAGGTGAAAAATAACGACGAATCGACATGGTTAATGAACGAAGAGAACCAGGGGATCTCTGGATAGAAATATCGTCGGGACTACTTTCCTCGTTATGACAATTCCGGCAGTTATAAAACATGGAGAATTGAAGGAATCTTAAAACAGCTTTTTGATGATCTCATCCACTGATACACCATCGGCTTCAGCATTGAAGTTGGTGAGGACGCGGTGTCTTAAAACTGGAAGCGCAACAGCCTTGACATCCTCAATCGATGGCGTGGGATTGCCCATCATTGCAGCTCTGGTTTTAGCACCCAGTATGAGATATTGTGAGGCTCTGGGGCCAGCACCCCAACCAACCCATTTCTGAATATAATCAGGGGCATCATCTGAGTCAGGTCGGGTTTTAGCAACCAGATCGACAGCATAGTCAATCACATTATCGGCTACAGGGACCCGGCGGATTAAATCCTGATATTCCATGATTGCCTGTCTATCCAGAATTTTCTCCAGGTGAACAGAAGCACCTGAGGTGGTTTGATCTACAATCTGGCGTTCTTCATCCCGACTTGGATATTCTACACGCAAATTGAACATGAATCGATCCAGCTGGGCTTCAGGTAGGGGGTAGGTTCCTTCCTGTTCGATAGGGTTTTGAGTCGCCAATACAAAAAAGGGCTCATCCAGGACATAGCTTTCAACACCAGCAGTAACACGATGCTCCTGCATAGCTTCCAGAAGGGCCGCTTGTGTCTTAGGCGGGGTTCTATTGATTTCATCAGCCAGGACGATATTGGCAAAGACTGGTCCCTTTACAAAACGGAATTCTCTTTTGCCTGTGGTATGATCTTCTTCGATAATATCTGTTCCAGTAATATCAGAAGGCATCAAATCTGGAGTGAATTGAATACGTGAGAAGGAAAGATCCAAAACTTCAGCCAAGCTTTTGATGAGGAGGGTTTTAGCTAAACCGGGTACACCAACCAGCAGGGCATGTCCCCGCGAAAGCATGGCAATCACCAACTGCTCAATAACTCTATCCTGTCCAACAATTGCTTTTGATAATTCTCGTTTCAATCGTTCAAAAGCTGCTACCATTTCATTTAATTTTTTTACATCATCAGTCATATCTATTATCATCCTCTGGGAAATTTTTTAACATCAATTCATCAATACTTGTCTCCCTGAGCTTGTCGAAGGGTCTTCAGACAAGTATTGATCACCTTTTCTAAGCTTTCTCTCCTTCGAGACCCTCAGGATGACGAAAGCTTTTTGAAGTATTTACTATACCAGTACTTTTTTAATCACTGGGAAGTTATTTGTTCATATGTTCAATAAAATAAAAATCCCCCGATTACTCGAGGGATTTTGAGGTTTGTACTGGAATCCAGATTAAGCTTCTGGGTAGACGCTAACCTGTTTTCTCGTGCGGTCTTTACGTTCAAAGGTCACAATACCGTCGATCTTTGCGAAAAGGGTATCATCGCCACCGATGCCAACGTTTTGGCCCGGATGGATGGCGGTTCCGCGCTGACGGACTATAATACTTCCAGCAGAAACGAATTCTCCACCATAACGTTTTGTACCCAGTCGCTTGGAATGACTCTCGCGACCATTTTTGGAGCTACCAACACCTTTTTTATGAGCCATTGCTATTCTCCTTTTTCAGCGGCCGGTTTAGCTGCAGCCTTTTTAGCGGCTGGTTTCTTAGCAGCTGGAGTTTTCTTAGCTGCTGGCTTTTTAGCAGCTGGGGCTTTCTTAGCTGCTGGCTTTTTGGCGGCTGTTGCCTTCTTAGCTGCTGGCTTGGCTGTTTTTACTTCAGCTTTAGCCTTTGCTACGGTTTTCTTAGCAGCAGGTTTTGCAGGTGCAATACCTTCTACCTTAATCTGTGTAAAACCCTGGCGGTGTCCTTGTTTCTTCTGGTAACCCTTGCGGCGTTTCTTCTTGAAGACGATGATTTTCTTAGCGCGACCGTGAGCCACAACTGTTCCGTCGATGTCAACATTGGTTAGCTCAGGTGTGCCAACCTCAAGACTTTTACCGTCAGAGTAAGCCAGTACGCGCTCGACAGTGACCTTTTTACCAGGTTCAACATCGAGAGTCGGAACGTTCAGGACCATGCCAGGTTTCACCTTGAACTGTTTCCCTGCAATTTGGATAATTGCGTACATAACTTTATCTCCTTTATTAAAAAGCCAGCGAATATAGACGGCACCCATACAGGTGTCAACGGATTATCATTATTTTTGAGAGAGAACTCTGAACTTGATAATAGGTGATAACTTTGAATTTTCTAGAACAGTGGTTTTTAGATTCCCCAGGCGCTCCAGAGTAAGGCGCTGACTTCCCGCAATAGGACATACCCCGTATTGTCCGCATCCCAAGATTCGTCCACTTGATTGTTTGTGATAACACAAAAAACATAGGCACCACCGGGAGCATTTACCAATACAACTTCTGATCGAGATTGGCTTACAGCTCCCTGTTTTGAGGCCACCTGGACTGTTCTCGGTATTGCCGAGAGGGCTTCATCATCCCAATAGATCCGGGTCAGATATCGATACATCTCTTCACTCGCCCAGGGTGAGACAGCTTTGTTCTCATGGATCATCGTTAGCAGGCCAGCCATTTCTCGTGGAGTGGTCTGTCCCCAGCCATAAATCTTCCAATCATCTTGACGATCTAGTGTACGAGAATTCATACGGGTCTTAGAAAACCCATTCTTTTGGAGCCACTGATTAATTTGCAGCCCTCCACCGGCCAATTCCTGACACCATAAACTGGCATGATTATCACTATATGTAATCATGAGAGAAATCATTTTGGTCAATGATATTTTGCTGCTGTCTTTCAATGAACTCAGCATCCCTCCAGGTGGATAATTAACGACCTCAGGCATCCACATGAGGGTGGAGTCATAAGCCAGATCACCAGACTGAATGCGATCGAAGAGGACCAGGAGGATAGGAATCTTAACCATACTCGCTGTTGGAAAGAGGCTGTCGGCATTCAGGGCAATTTCTTGACCATTGCTCAAATTTTTAGCGTATATCCCAACATCCCCTTTGAAATGTGTAATCAGAGTCTGAAGATTTTGATCTATTGCCTTAGATTCTTCTGCTGGAGAAATTTTGGTTGACGAACATGCGCTAACTATCAGGAGTAAACTCAATACAATAATAGCATGACCATATCTGTAAAGTCGCATGGCGTAAACCCCTCTTGTGTTTAACCGGTAATTGTCTACTCTGTTAGATGAATAAGTTCTATCTGAGCTTCCTTTGCGTGGGTCTTGATCCGTTCGTCTCGATATAGCTCACCATAAAAAATACGCTTGATCCCGGAGTTAGCGATCAGCTTGAAACAATTGTAACAGGGGCTGGCAGTTACATATATATCAGCATCCCCGATACTGACACCATTCCTGGCAGCTTGAACAATGGCATTGGCTTCAGCATGGACAGTACGCACACAATGGCCGTTTTCCATTTCATGTCCAACTTCATCGCAATGCGGTAAACCACGGATAGAACCATTGTATCCTGTCGATAGAATCATCTTATCGCGTACAATGACGGCACCCACAAATTTACGATCACAGGTTGATCGAGTAGAAACATCAGTAGCGATCTGCATAAAATAATTATCCCAGGAGGTTCTGTCCTTAGTCATCTATCGAAGTTCCTTATCTATTCAGCAATCAAAGTTTTGGTTGTGCCAATAACATGCTTGGCATGATTTTTCAATTCTGGTTTCCACCATTTCATCAGCTGATTAGAAAGTGGTTCCTTCAAAAAGCCAATGTCTTCCAACATCTTCAGCACCATTTGTCCAATGGCTCGATAATTTCCATCCAGGACCTTCACTGCCAGACCATAGACCTGCCCATCCGGCATTATGAAACCTGCCGCAGAAACAGCTTCAGCGCCTCCCTTGGACATGATTTTGGAGGGGTAACTCTCCATAAGCGCGGTGTCAAAGCGACCCTCACCAGCAACCAGGTGGGGATGGCTAGTCATGGCCTGGAAAATCTGGCGACATTCTTGATTCGCTTGCTGGCTTATTCGTGCAAAAGCCATAGCCACCTTTTGAAGGGGTAGATGAAACACGGGAGCTGAGCAACCATCCACACCTCTATGAATCTTATCAGAGGAAGTATATTCTTTCACAATATCATAGATGTATTGCTGGACAGGATGATCGGGATTTAGATAATCTTTAGGACTATACCCCAATTGAACTGACGTGGCCAACATGCCAGCATGCTTCCCTGAGCAGTTGTTGTGAATTTGTTGTGGAGCAATCCCAGCTGCTTGAAGTGCCTTTGCACTTTCTCTATGGATAGGGGGATGTATCCCACAAGCCAGTAACTCTGGACCAAGTCCCGCTTTAGAAAAGATCTGGGATACGGTTTCAGTATGGACAGGCTCGCCACTGTGGGAAGAGCAAATGACGGCCAGCTCTTCTGAAGTCAACTTAAAATCATCGTAGGCACCTGAACGTAAAACCGCCATACCTTGAAGTGGTTTGGCAGATGACCGGACATAGGTTAGGTATTCTGTATCACCATAGGCTCTGACAATTTTACCTGCTGTATCAACAATAACCCCATAGCCTACATGGAAGCTTTCAACAACACCAGAACGTGTAACCTGGGTGATCAGTGATTTCATTGAACCTGGGCTTTAAAATCCCGGACAGCCGTTTCCAGCCCGACGAAGATTGATCGACCAATTATAGCCCGTCCTACAACCACATTCTCTACAGCTTCAATGCTCACCAGCGGCAAAGCATTTTGGAAGGATATGCCACCATTAACAGCAACACCAAGACCATTTTTCTCAGCCGTTCGTGCCATGAGAGCTATTTGCTCCTGTGCTTCAGCCTGACCAGCCACGCTGCTATTTTCAGAATAGTGGTTTACACTAAGCTCAACCATGTCAGCCTGTAGCCGATAAGCTCTCTTAAGTAATGCCAATTCTGGATCAAGACAGAAAGAGATCAGCTTCCCGGCATCCTTCAGTTGAGGAATAAATGTTTCAAGATCAGCACCATAGTCATCAAACAGGTTGTCCCCTGTAAATGTAACCTGTGAAACAGGGAGGTTAAGAGCTAGCTGGAGAAGTTCAGCACGTGGAGTTATCCTCAGGGCAAATCGAGTACCCATGGCCGCAGCGATGGTCAATTCTAATTCTTTTTCAGTGAAATTCGCAGAGCGTCCGTCATAAGTCAGGCTAAAGCCATCTACTCCTGACAGCCCTGCAATAGTCACTACACCGGGTAAGGTGAGACCGTCTACTTTAAGTTGTTGCTGGGCACTGATAAAACCGTCCAGATTGAGTTCCATTTGAGCCATAGTATCCTCGATTTATTTCTTTAAGTGATCATTTCGCCAGTTTTGAAACTGGAACGAGATCAAAGCCTGCCTCGGCCAGCGCAGGTAAATATTTTTTTAATGTCTTTAATGTATTCGGTCTACAATGCCCAATACCTATCGCTTCCCCTTGTTCCTTGGCAATACGAGCCAGACGAAAGAGTTCGCCTGCGATAGCCTCCTGGTCATCAACTTCGTCCAGAAAAACGTCCCTGCTGTTGGTGGGTACATAGCGTTCTCTGGCAACAGTTTCTCCTACGGAAGCCGCTATGGTCCGGCTATCAATAAAGAACATTTTCTGCTCAGCCAGAAAACCTGTCACACCAGTCATCACCTTGCGGCTCTGGGTGCCACCACTCCCCTGGTGATTATTCATCCCAATAGCCCTGGGAACATCTTTGCGAGCTTTTTTCAGACGTCTGACAATTTCACCATCGCTGAGATCTTCAGATAAAGCATAATCTGGCTCACTGGTTGAGTTGGTCACAGTGACCATGGGCATGTGAATCAAGGTTTGGATGGATCTATTATTTAAACGCTCATCAACCTGGGTGGAATAGGGGCGACCAGGTATGACTGCTGCAGTAAATGCTTCTTTTAGTGAGATAAAACCAGTGATCGTTTCATTCATGGAATAACCAAAATCATCAATGATCACAGCCAGCTTGGGTCTTTTTGAAACCTTAGCGATATCTGCTGGTAAAATTGATGTCGGGGTTGCCTTTTCTTCAGGATACTCAAATCGGTATACTGACCAGACTGTCGAATCACTTCCTACCTGAAATTCCCAATGATCATCAGCGTCCGCTGTTTGCTGAACCTGGAAACCAAAACCACCTAAAGTGCTTTCCAGCAATTTTTTTATATCTGAAGCACGGATGCTTTTCTGGTCAGAAATCTCAAATACCCTGGTTCCCATGCCATCATCACTCAATCGTCCTTCCACAAACTCAAGACTGGGGAATCGCCGAGTCAGAGTCTGATCCATACGCGTGTTCAAGGTGAAATATCCCTCATAAAAACCCTGCTCAGACATAAGTTCTGGTTCATAAGTGTTAGCCTGGTTCCACATTATAACCCAGACTACAACTACAATCAGGATCAAGGTCAGAAGGAAAATCTTAAAAAAACTTCCGCTATTGGGACTGGATTTTATACGCTCTTTATAATACTGATATCTCATGATGACTTAGTATAGTTTTCTACTGGGATGATTCCACCGAAAAACAGTTTTTCCAGGAGATAATTCACTCTAATTCCTAAATTTCTCATACATTATTTAAATTCCAGTTTCATGATAACTTCACCCTCTTCTATTTCACCTGTATCAAGGAAGCCCAGCTTCTCATAAAACCCTTTGGGATTGCCTTCCTTCGGAACATAGCTGAGCAGAAATTCAGTGCTGTTAGGGAGGCTTTTTACATGCTCAATCACCAACTCTAGTGCTTTATAACCATATCCATGACCCTGAAATTTTTCATCTATCATATAGCGCCACAAATAGTAATCTGGTTTTTCCATATCAAGATCCAACATGACAAAACCAACTGCAGTGTCCCCTCGATAAATTCCACGATACCAGGCCTGAGAATGAAACAGCGCCTGAGCCAGTGAGATTGCATTGCTTGCTACAAAACCAGTTTGATTATCTGCCACCTTCAGGTTTAGGATATCCCTATAATTGGACTTATCCAGTTCGCGCAACTCTATTTTTGGGTCAGACATCATGTTTTTCCTTCAACACAGCGTTGATCTTTGTACGTATCAGATCCACTGCTACATGATTCATCCCACCTTCTGGAATAATTACATCAGCAACATACTTGTTGGGTTCTACAAATTGCGAGTGCATGGGTCTCACAGTAGCTTTATACTGATCAATAACTGAATCTACAGATCGGCCACGTTCGATGATATCACGTTTTAGTCGACGAATAAAACGAATATCTGAAGGCGTATCGACATAAAGTTTTACGTCCATTTTTGCAATGAGCTCAGGATAGTAAAGCGCCATGATTCCTTCAATGATGATGACCTTGTGGGGTTCCACCTTGCGTGTATCTTTTGCCCTGTTGTGGGTGGCAAAATTGTAAATGGGAATTTGAACCGTTTTTCCCTGACACAGCTCATCCACATGTTTGACGAGGAGCTCAATCTCCAGAGATGAGGGGTGATCAAAATTGATTTTCGCCCGCTCTTCCCTGCTCAAATCAGACAAATCCCGGTAATATGAATCCAGATCCAAACGTAAAACCTCACCAGGTCCATACTCCTGAACTATATTTTTGGCGATGGTCGTTTTCCCTGAGCCAGTGCCGCCTGCAATTCCAATTATTATTGATTTCATGCTTTTTCCTTCAGCAATATTTTTTGTGAATAGTCCAACTATTTAAAAGAGAACTGCCCTGAAAATATAGGCAAATCCAACACCTAGATAATTTCCAATGGCATATCCTATAATTCCCGTTGTCAAGCCCGATAATATGATCTCCTTATTGTTCAAAGCTTTAGCCACAACCGGGACAAAGGGAGGTGAACAAACTGCTGAAACAGATGTGATCAGGAAAGTATCTGTATCAATATTTAAGAGTTTGCAGAAAGCAGCGTGGAGCAGCATGGTACCGAATACGATAAAATTGACGAAAAACATCATGGACCAATTGATATTCACCAGTTGTTCCAGGTTGGCCATGGATCCCACAATGAGACTGAAGACCAGAATGATGTACATCCCGAATTGGAAGGTCATGGGAATCTCTCTAATCTTGCGAATAAATGAAGATCCAATACCCAGCGTGGTAATGAGGAGCATGATGGCCGCAGTTGAATATTCTTCTGGTATCAGCTGAGACAAACCAAAGCTCAAACCCAATATGACAATGGAAATACCTAAGCCAGCCAATAGACCTAAAAGAATTCGCGGTTTGAAAATCCCAACATAAGAATGGATATTTTCGCTGCTTTCGAGATTTGAATTTTCCATGACAACAGATTGGAATTTCGGCAGCACCTTATTAAAAACCTTCTGACCAATGCTCATGACAAAAATGAGATAGATAATACCATTGACGGCATCATAGGTGTGCATCATGATGTATTGGGTTGAATCCACATTTAATGCTGTTTTAATAGCAGCCAGATTAGGCGTGCCCCCAGTGTAAAGCCCTATGGCCATCCCACCAAATTGCCAGGCGTTTTCAATATTGCCCTGAATCATCCAGCTTCCCAAGCCCGCCACAAAAACAACCAATACTGTAGCACCAAGCATGGATACAATGGCCTTCCCTGCGGAATGTAACCACGACCGAACATCCAGAGAAAACAGGAGAAGGGGCAAGGCCAGAGCCACCGAAATTCCACTTAACTCGTCCTGCACACCAACTGCACCCTCAGGTAAAAGACCACTATTTCCTAAGAGAATACCAAATACATAAGCCAATATAACTGATCCTATTTTGTCAATCAGAGTCGACTTATAGCACAACCACAAAATCAGTGCTGGCATGATGAAGTAAAACGCAATAAGTCCTGGAATTGGTACCATGTAATTAACCCTTCAATTTAGGTAGTGAGCCAGATTTCGGCGTCTTCTCTATTATCATAAAATCTAAAATGATTTGATCTGCTCATTTCAAACATCAATTCTTTAAATCGATTGGATTGCTCTGCGTTTGTGGCCAGAATAATGGCCACCTTAGCTTGATAATTGGCAAATTTTTGCATGGCTGCTCCAGCCAGGCCACTTTTTAAATTGTAAAAATCCGAAGAGAGGTTTTTCTCGCTCAGTAACAGCAGGTTTGAGTTGTGGTAATAGCACAAACTTAGGAGATCATTCAAATCGCCCTCTTTCTCGATACTTGAGTCGCTCTCGGTGAGATCAATGTAATTGATACCCCTCAAGGATTTTAAGGCACTATCCATCCAGCATATTCTCCTGTTTTAGTAGGGAATTCAATATAGTCGAAAATGGCGCGATTTTTAAACCACAGTACTATACCACCCAAAATAATTGTTTAAAATTCGCGTGGTAAGTTTGCGGCAACCAAATCATGAGCTATTTTAAGTCAATTGAAGTGCCTAAATAAAATTGGATAAACATGACACTTACAAACCCTGGTGCATTTGAAAAAGAAGTTCTCGCCTTTCTAGAGCGATTCGATTTCTCAGGTGCAAAACCCTCCCTTGAGCATATCGCTGAAGTCTCGAGATATTTCAGCCGGCTGCCCTATGAGAATATCAGTAAGATCTTGAAACGAAACCAGGCGCTTGGGATAAACCGACTCAGGTTGCCCGATGAAGTCACCCATGACCATTTTGCCTGGCATCTGGGTGGTACCTGCTTTTCCCTGACTTATTTTCTGTGCGGGATTTACACCTTACTGGGATACAAAGCCCAACCTCTTATCTGCCACTTGAATTGGGGAGAAAATACACATTCAACCGTCGCTATTCAATTTGCAGGATCGCGGTATCTTGTAGATCCTGGTTACATGATTTTCAGACCACTTCCATTGAGAAAGTCTAATATTGAAGCTCGCCTCTCCGCTGAGACTGGACTTTCCCTGCGCTTCGATACTGATATTGACGAATATGCTGTTTATACCTTTCGCAAGGGACAATTCGTTCGGCGCTATCGATTTAATGACAACCCGGTCTCCTGGGAGCAGTTTGCTAAATTCTGGGAGAATTCTTTTCAACTGCCTGGCATGGATGATCTCACCCTCACCCGTGTCGAGGGCCAGGAGATGATCTTTGTTCAAGGAGATTTCATAAAGATTACATCCCCTGAAACCATTGAGAAAATCCGTGAAGCCAACCTGGCGGAAAAAATAATTAAAGAGCGTTTCAGGATACCCCTAGAGAAACTCGAGGAAGCAAAATATGTACTTAAGCAGAGGCAGAAATGAAAACCGTAGAACCGCAACCTGTTAAATATTTTATTGGTGCTTTATACTCAGACAGTGATCTCCTTGACCAGGCTATATCTCAATGTGAACAGCATATTGGAGATATTGACCTCAGAAGTGAGCCCTTTCCTTTTGACACAACATCTTATTATGATGATGAGATGGGCAAAACTATCGCCAGAATCATCTTCAGTTTTGATGTACTACTTTCTCCAGGTGAATTGGCTCGCCTGAAGGTCTTATGCAATCAAATTGAGGATGAACTGAAAGTGAATGGATCGAGAAAGGTCAATCTGGATGTGGGCTATCTGGATTTTCACAAATTGGTTTTAGCCTCAGCCAAATACAATGGTCAAAAAATATATCTTGATCAGGGAATTTATGCAGACCCCACACTCTATTTTGAGGGGGGGCAATTCCATGCGTTTGAAAACACCTTCCCGGACTTTAAATTAAATATTTACCATGCAGTTTTTCTGAAGATGCGCAACACTTACAGGGGTCAACTCAAGAGCTGAATGGGTTATGCTATGTTTGCGATTCAGTAACCTTCTGCAACTCTCTGGCTCTCGTATAGAATTCTTCCAGTTCCATCTCTTTTAGATAGACCAGTCCATGGGCTGCCCGAACTCGTGGATGAGTGTGTTCATACCAGAAATCGCGTCCCATTACTCTTTTCATATCCTGATGTTGCTGTACCTGAATGGCCTGGGCTAAACCGGAGAATGGACCGTTGAATTCGAAACTGGGAAAAGGCGCATCCACTTGTGATTGGAAACAATACTTGAATGTTTCTTTCATGATGGCCATGGAGTTTAATGATACTGGCACAAAGATATTGGCATCAGTTGGCTGGAATTTGAACCAGACGTTGCGATAACCCCACACCCTCAAGGGTGCTTCGGGATGTCTCTCTTTATAGAGTCGGATGGCTTCGGCAATGGCTTGCATCACCTTGTAATGGGTATCTGGACCGCTGGCTTCAGGATCAAGTGCCAGAGTAACCACTGTGGGCCGGATTTTCTCCATGTATTCGAGAATGGGCTGGACATCGCGATCCATGGTTGGATCCTCTGTGAAAATGTCACCCTTGTAGAAACCAAGTCGGAGGTGGTGAACATTCTTAATAGGTGTTCCATAATGTCCCCAGACCAGGTCAGCTTCCCACTCTCTGATACGCCCTTTGAGTAATTGCATAACGGGGTCATCTTTTTGACCGGGATACCGAGTACTCAGATATTCAATGAGCTCATTCATTTTAACGGTGAGCGTATCCAGGTTATACTCTGGATATAAGATTAACAGATTGCGAATAAGACGGCGGGATGAGCCGTTGTTGCGCAAAGTTCGGGTATGATGTGCGACACCATCCAGGTAGGTGTAAATATCTCTCTGTGCCCCTGCCTCATTATCCGCATCGTAATAACTTTCTGCCCTGAGTCGACTAAACTGTTCCGTCTCCATGTGCTCAATGGCATTGAGAATTTGATCCCTGACAAATTCATTGGTCACGGCATTAAAACCGCTGGTCATGTAGGCAAAATGATGTTCATTTCGAGGCGTTCGAACAAGATGAACAATATGAGCGAGATAACCCAGCATGATGTCATCATGGTGGGGAGCAGTGTGAAAAAAAACATCGTCTTCTACAGACGCCAGTCCTCGATTTAGCTTCGCCTGCAGATCATGTAAAATCCTCTCCTTGATCTCTGGAAGCTCTGCCCTGCTCCGCTTGACCGCAATGGCTGGGACTTGCTTTTCTGCAACTTGCGTCTCGGTAATATCCTGAATTGGTGTTCGCGAACGCATGGAAAGTGTGATGAGGTGTTGATCTACCAGCTCTTCAGATACCTCAACAGCTCTTTCTATTTCGTGAGCCTGTCTTCTATCCAGAAATACTGCAGCTCCTGAGGTGATATAAAAGCGTGCATTGGGCATATTATGCAGGGCGCCAGCCGGATAAGCATTGTTGGCAGTTTCCTGGACAGAGCCAGCTACAATTTTAGCTTTCGCCTCTCCTGCGGCAAAAATCAAACAGGTTGCATCGGGATTATAGCTAATGGTCTGGAGGCCAATAGTAATCACCAGGCGTTTCTGAGATACTTCAATGCCACCTAAATCGCCAGCTGCGGCAGCTTGTGTTTCAAAATTTGTAGGTGTCAGACGAGTCGTCGAAAAATAATCCGATCCGCGAACATTGAAGGCGATGTGGCCATCAGGTCCAATACCTCCCAGGAAGAATCCAAGGCCCCCTTTCTCACGAATACGTCTTTCGTAATCTGTACAAAATTCATCAATTCGCTCAATGGCTTCTTTTTGAAGACGACCTTTGGTTGTATTTGGTTGACTAAATCGTAGACTGAGATCCACCACATCGTCAGGGAATATTTCGTTATACGTCTTTCCCTGGGGCAGGATAATCTGGGTTGCATCAATCAGTTGGGCGCGTTCAGCGCTGATGCCAAATCCATTGATATAATATTTCATCACATAGTCAAAGAAGCTATTGTGTTGAGTGGGAGAGATGGGAAAGAACTCATCTATTTGAACAAACTGCAGATTTTGTAGACGTGGTTTGCGTGAATGATCAAATCCCACTTCTTCCAGAAAGGCGCTGGTTGATTTGTCTTCCCAGTGCTTCAGGTAATGTTCAGCATAGCGGATGAAATATTCAGGTGTTTTACCTGTGGGAAGCGAGACAACTCCTTCCGGATTATTCTGAACCCATTCTAAAAATCTCAGGGCAGTCAGCTGACCGAGATTGGGAAAGTTGTTTACCTGGATGACAGGAATCTTTTCATCTGGATCATAACAAAAATCAAGCTTTGAATGGTTAAGGAAGTAGTTTTCTACAGGCGTGGGCGGATTAAAAATATTCTTTTTACTCATGGCTTCATTATGCTTGCTAAAAATTCAATTTACAATCATTTTTTGTATGATGGGGTTTCCATAAATGTAATATTATCAATATCTGCATGTTATTGTTTGTTAGTTTATTTTACTAACTGCATATATTTCCACGAGGGGCATTAATGCCAATCGTGAAATTGTAATTCCAGAGATTATTGGCTATGTTGAACGATATGACTAAAACAAGCAATACAGCCATTATAGTTGCCGCTGGAAGTGGCAGCAGGCTGGCCAGTGAAATACCCAAACAATATCTGAAGTTGAAGGGTGTGGAAATTTTAGCCTATTCGGTTCGGTCATTCTTGGCGCACCCAGAAATCGATGAGGTTATCATAGTCACGTCAGCGAATTATCTAGAGCATGCCAGCAATCAATACCCTGAGTGCAAAGTCGTGGTGGGTGGCGAGACCAGGCAAGACTCAGTCTTCAACGGGTTACAAGCTTGCTCACCACATACGCATATTGTGTTAGTTCATGACGCAGCTCGCCCCCTGATTCCTTCCAGGGTTATCGATCTTTGTCTCTCCAGTCTTGAAAAACATGATGGTGTCGCCCCAGCATTAAAACCGGCTGATTCTATGATTCAACTCGAGGATTCTGGATTCAGAAACCTCCAGCGCGATAACCTGAGGATGATCCAAACCCCCCAATGCTTCCATATAGGTATCCTGAGAACTGCCCATGCTTCGGGGAAGATTGACACAGATGAAATGGGACTGGTAAAACAAAGCAATCCTCAGGCCAGCCTTGGTTTCATTGAAGGAGCACCGGAAACTTTGAAAGTGACCAAGCAAATTGATCTGGAGATTATTGAAAAATATCTCGACGCAGCAGATAATTAAATAAATAGAAATCTTCCTTATGACACCAACCCTCGATTTAGTCTATTCAACAACCAAGGGATATGCCAGCTTACTCCCCCTGTTCTCCAATATGAAAGCCCAGGGCTGGCAGGTCAGATTGGAGAAAGTTCATCGGAATTGTTTCCTGAATCGAAAACTTTTAAAGACGATCTCATCAAACATTGTTATTGCATATGACAAACCTCTCGTCCGCCTTACAAAATGTGGCTGGAAGGGTAAGTTTATCTATATCGAACATGGTCTTAGCCCCATGAAGTACTACACCTACAAATATGATTTCTTTCAGAAGGCGGCCCTTCTTTTTTATCCTGGAGAAGTGTTCAAACGCAAGATGGAAGCCATCAATCCACAGTTTGAGCGTGGGCTCCTCGGAGGATATCCCAAGGTGGATGAGCTTGTAAATTTAGATATAAATAGAAGCACATTATGTTCGAAGTATGGCTTAAATCCTGAAAAACCTGTCATTCTTTTTGCTCCTTCCTGGGGTGGTAAGAAGAATAAGAACGCAGGCATTCACAATGCTAAACACCTCACATCTCTTGAAAACCTTCTCATCATTCCCCATTCTGCTGATTACCCCCTGGCAAAAAAATACGGCGCGGTAAAACCAGGTGATGGCAACATAAATCAGTTCCTGCATCTTGCCGATGTAGTGATCAGTGATATTTCCTCTGTATTGGCTGAAGCTTCTATTCTAGACAAGCCCGTTGTCCAACTCATCTTGCCAGCCTACCCAGGATGTTTTCCTGAGGTGGAAAGCCGAAAATCTGGGATCTGGGTTTCTGAGGATATCCTGGCCAGGGAGCAGCAAACGGATCGTTCTGTGCGTCCTTTTAAGATTCCCTATATTGATGAAGATTGGATAATGGGGCATACCGCAGGGTCCCATGAGCTTGAATCAGCAGTCCGGGATGCTCTCAACCACCCACAAAAATACGGCGAACAACGAAAATACTGGGCTGAGCAAAGTTGTTGGAAAGCCGATGGCAATTCATCGGGTCGGATCAGCCACATGATTGAACAATATTTGAAGGATGGCTCGGTCTCGCAAGTGACACACTAAATGCTAGTGAAACCTTGTCATTCCAATTTGCTTTATTATATAATCAGGTCCTGGACTTATGTCGGGAATTTTCATCTTGAACGAGTTTTTAAAGCCTAAGGTTTATGAAAAATAAAGGTGTGATGTGAAAGCAATAATTCTAGCAGCTGGTATAGGTTCCCGACTTGGGAATCCCCGTCCAAAGCCTCTGACCCAACTTTCCACAGGGGAGATGATTATGGGCAGACAGGTTAAATATCTAAAACAAGTTGTGTCAGTAGATGATATTTTCGTTGTGATTGGGTTTAAAAAGGACCTTATCATGGAAGAATTTTCTGAATTGACCTATGTTTTTAACAACATCTATGATAGAACTAATACTTCAAAAAGCCTGCTGAAGGCCCTGCGCAAAGTCAGAGCAGATGATGTCATCTGGCTCAACGGTGATGTGGTTTTCGATCCTGAAGTTCTGACTAGAATCATCGAATCAAAGACTTCATGCATGGCAGTAAACACAGCTTCCGTGGCTGAAGAGGAAGTGAAATATACGCTGTCGCCTGATGGTTCCATTAATGAGGTCTCCAAAACTGTAAAGAATGCCCTGGGTGAATCTGTGGGGATTAACAAAATCATGTCAAGTGATATTCCACGCTTCATTGAGATGCTGGAACGTTGTGAGGATGACGATTATTTTGAACGTGGCATTGAATTCGCCATCGGTGCTGGATTGAAAATCTATCCTGTCGATGTTTCGGATGTCTTGTGTATTGAGGTAGACTTCACCGAAGATCTTGAAAAGGCCAATAGCGAATTAGGCGAGGCGTGATCAATTCCTTCTCCGTAATACTGAAGATCTTCCTGTTCCCTACTTCCTCGATTAGAGTCATGTTTTTCGCTTGTAAGTTCTTCATATCTGGCATCATTCTAAAACCCAAATGCAACCAGGGAGATCTCTATTTTAAATTGAGATACAAGCCAAGTCTCTTTACGAGGGAGTTAAGTATGGCAAGGATTGGCGGACCCCCAATAAGGAATGGAATGTCGCCCTCGATGATGGATCCATTTACAAAGCAGATCCAGCCATGACAGGCTTTAGCTTAAACGATCTACCACGGGAGTATCAGTTACTAAAAGATGCTTCAATCCTCATCATTGGAAATGGACCCAGTGCAGCCGAACACGAATTGGGCCAAGAGATTGACAATTTTGATCAGATCATTCGCATCAACAATTACGTTACTCGCAACATGGAATCCCGTGTTGGATCTCGAACGGATATCTGGGTCAATGGTGCCAATCAGGGATTAAAAAAACGTCTCGACATCCCCAACAATATTTTAGTAATGATTCCCCCTGTGGTTTTAAAGCACAAAGGTAATGCCATACATCCTCGTATTGAAAAACGACTTGGGACAAAAAATTATGCACTTTTACCATTTGAGATCATGTCTGAGATGGAATCAAAATGTGGTCTCAATCGACCAACAACCGGATTCTTTGCCATTTATTTCTGTTACCTTTTGGGTCTTGACGTGACTCTGCACGGTTTCGATTTTTTTGTCGGTTCAACCGCTCACTATTTTGACAGTCGCTTTAAGCGCTGGCTCAAGGAGCAGGGACTTATTAAAAAAGCTGCCAAACATGATGTGAGTGGAGAGAAGGCATTTGTTCAGACTCTCATCCAGCAGGGGGGATTAAAGCTTCTGACTGCCTAATGTCCTCGTTTCAACGTGAGCAGGACCAGACCTGAGAGGGTAATTGTTCCACCGATTACCACATTCCATCCAACGATTTCACCAAAAAACAACCAGGCTAGAATCGATGCTAAAATAGGTTCCCCGAATGGCATAGCTCCGACAATGGTGGGCCGTATATACTTGACGGCATAGTTCATACTGTTATGCCCCACCAGTGTGGGTAAAATTACCAGACCTAATAACCACTTAACATCGCCTGATAAAAATATTATATCGATACCTAGTCCCAGGATTATACCGACCAGAGTCAAGGCAGCAAACATGTAAAGCCAACGCGTATACATAATATTGGTAACATCCCTGCGTACTCGTTGGCCAATAAGAAGTACAACTGCCATGAAGGCTGAGCTGGCCAAAGCATAGAGATTCCCTGTGGTTACCTCGGTTCCCCAATCAAACTCGGAACCCTGAACAATGAATGCTCCAAAAATTGCGATCCACAGCCCCAACAATGCGGCTAATGGCAGCTTTTGCTTAAGAACGAACCGTTCATAAATAAGAGTGAAGATCGGAGCCATGGTTGCAAAGAGGGTGGCATTTGCAATTGATGTCAACTTGACAGCCGAATAGAAAAAAGCAAAATGCAGGGCCAGGAATATCCCCGCAATTATTATTGCAGGGAATCTAGCCGTCTCCAGAGGTTTCTGAGGCTGGATAATACCGTGGGTCCATAGCATGGTGGAAGCACCTGCCATCCGCCAAAATGCGATAGTGAGGGCCGCCATCTCAGGGAGAAAACGAGCAAGTGGACCTCCGAAGCTGACACCCAAAAGTCCAATTGCGAGAATGAAATAAACTCTATTATTCATAGGCTTGAACATAAACCGGGTGAATGATATGGACACGTGCTGATTCGGGCCATCCTGTCCATATCTGAATCAGATGGTAAGTCGGCAAAATTGTGGGCTGTGATGGGCATCTCTCCATATATATTGCGAGATGTCAATTTTTTGTATAATTCCAGCTCGTGGTGGCTCCAAAGGTGTTCCTCATAAAAACGTTGCACCGTTTCTGGGACAACCCTTGATTAGCCACTCTATCAAGTATGCCCTGGAATCCACTTTGGTTGACCGTGTATTTGTTTCTACCGATGATGAGCAGATCTCAAAAATATCAAGAGACAATGGAGCTGAGGTCATTCCGCGACCAGCGGAACTTGCTGGTGATACGGCTACTACCGAATCCGCTATCTCACATGCAATTGAATGGTGGCAAGAACAGAATTTGAATCCAACAACCATTGTTTTACTTCAGGCCACCAGTCCGTTACGACCAAAGGACTCCCTGGACAAAGCTCTGAAAAAGTTTCAAGCTGAAGGTTTTGATTCATTACTCAGCATCTCCCCCACCCATAGGTTTTTCTGGCGGGTTGATGGGCTGGAAGCACATGCCGAGTATGATTTCATGAATCGACCGAGACGTCAGGATATGACAGAATCTGATATCAGATATGTTGAAAATGGTTCCGTTTATATTTTTTTATTGGACCATTTCATCCACAGAGAGAACCGACTCGGTGGGAAAATAGGATATACTATCTTCCCCGAGGAATACAGCCCTGAGATAGATACACTGAGCGATTTTACATTGCTGGAAGAAATTGCTGAAAACTTAGAATAATAGATCGTTTTACTAAAATACTGGAGGTTGCTTTGCCAACTTTACAACTGGGTTCACATCGTGTAGGTAATAGTGAGCCAACCTATATCATTGCTGAAATTGGTATCAATCACCAAGGTGATGTAGAAATAGCAAAAAAGCTGATTCAAGAAGCAGCAAACGCCGGAGCCAATGCGGTAAAATTTCAAAAGCGTAGTATTAAGCGCATCCTGACCCAGGAAGGTCTTGAGATGCCCTATGACAACCGCAATTCGTTTGGCAAAACCTATGGTGAGCATAAAAAAGCCCTGGAGCTCTCTGAGGGTGATTATCAGGAACTCTTGAGCTTTGCTACTGAACACAAAGTTGACTTTATTGCTTCTGGGTGGGATGAAGAAAGTATCGATTTCCTGGATACTCTGGGCGTGCTTTTTTTCAAAATGGCTTCAGCAGATTTGACCAACATACCCCTGCTTATACATACGGCAAAAAAGAATAAACCTATGATTCTATCTACCGGCATGGCTAACATGGAAATGGTAGAAACTGCAGTAAATGCAATTAAACCCTATGATGTACCCCTGTGCGTACTCCAGTGTACATCAACTTATCCATCGGTATTTGAAGAGGTTAATTTAGGGGTAATCAATAGCTTCAAACAAAAATTCCCAAATGCCGTAATTGGATACTCAGGGCACGAATTGGGTATCGCCATTACCGAAGCAGCTGTTGCTCTTGGTGCTAAAATTGTGGAGCGCCACTTCACCCTGGATCGTACCATGAAGGGTGGCGATCATGCTGCTTCGCTTGAGCCAGGTGGATTTTCAAAACTGGTTCGGGATATCCGTCATATTGAAGCAGCCATGGGCGGCTCTACCAAGCAAGTCCAGGATTCAGAAGCGCCTATATTCAAGAAATTAGCTAAAAGCGTTGTTTCTCAGGTAGACATTTCCTCAGGTACTGTTCTGACGAGAGACATGCTTACAACAAAGGGCCCAGGAACTGGTATTTCACCTGCTCGGATGGATGAACTCCTGGGAAAAATGGTTATCAAGGACATAGCCGCTGATGTTGTACTTAAGGATGAAGACATCAACTGGTAAACAGGAGTTCAAATGATATCTGAACAACTTCAGGCCAAAGCTCAAAAGATCAAATTGGTGGTAACGGATATAGACGGGGTCTGGACAGATGCAAAAATCTATTACACAGGAGACGGGGAATTACTAAAAGCATTTAGCTATTACGATGGTATGGGAACCGCTCTTTTAACGAAGGCCAACATTAGAACAGCTATCATTACTGGAGAAAACTCTCAGCCCGTAGCCCGGAGAGCTGAAAAGCTTAAAATTGAGGATGTATTTCTCGGGGTTCATGATAAGCTTGAAGTATTTTCATCTCTTCTGGAAAAATACAATCTGCAACCCTCTGAAGTAGCCTACATCGGTGATGATTTAAATGACTATACTGTTATGCAGGTAGCAGGTCTCACGGCTACACCATCTAGTACCCCTGCTTTCCACATTCTCAAGCCAGACATATTATTAAGTCGAGCGGGGGGTGATGGTGCCTTTCGAGAGTTTGCTGATCTTATTATAGCATCTCAGCAATGAAAACTATTTTCTATTCCTTCTACAATCTTCTTCTTTACATTGCCTTACCCTTTATATGGGTAAGTGCCTACTTTAATGAGAAGCTTGCCGGGAGTTTATCCGGGCAGAGAGATATAACTGCCAGAGTTTTACGTTTCAACGATAAAGTTAAGTCTAATCCAAAGCCAATTATCTGGACCCATGCTGCCTCCGCAGGTGAGTTTGAACAGATGCGTCCTGTATTGGCCAGACTCTCTCAATTGGATGTTTACATCTATCAGACTTTCACCTCAGCTACCATCTTCTACAAAGCCTCACATAATGAAATTTTTGATGGAGTGAGCTTTCTCCCCTGGGATCTATACACACGAGTGAATCGCTTCGTTATACATCTAAAACCCGATTTATTCATCAATACGAGGCACGATATTTGGCCTAATCTTCAACTCTCGCTTCATAATAATCAGGTTCGAAACATTCTCATAAATGCCAATCTTTATCAAAACTCGAAACGACTGCTTCCAGGCTCACGTGGGATCAATGCATTAGTTTTTAATCAAATCAATCACATATATACTGGATCTACTACTCTCAAATCAATGTTGGAGCAGATATATGCTGGACAAATAGATGTAGTGGGTGACTCGCGATTCGATCAAGTACATGAACGCTCAAAAACTAACACCCAAATGTTGATAACTAAGGAATTGACTTCTGACCGACGGGTCGTTGTATATGGTTCCGTGGGTGATACCGATCTAAAGATTATTGCAGATGCTATCGCCCAGGTCCCAAGCGACAAAGCTTTCATGCATATTATTGTACCTCACGAAACTGCCGAACGAGATCTCATCCCCTGGGAGACTGAGCTTTACCGACAACGGATTAAATCAATACGTAAATCTGAAATTGAGCAAATTAAAGATGAGTCTGTGATCATCTGGGATAGTGTTGGTCAATTGGCCGACCTGTATAAATATGCGGACCTGGCATTTATCGGAGCTGGTTTTGGTGCTGGCGTACACTCTGTAACTGAAGCTGCCATATATAATGTGCCCAGTGCCCATGGTCCCAATTATGAAATCCTCGCGGAAGCCATTGATCTTGTTGAGAAAAGTCTATCTACAGTAGTAAATGAAGTTGATGACCTCACAACCTTTTTGGCAATGCCCCAGGATGCCATCTCTAAACTTTCGCTGCAAATTGAAACCTTCGTTAGCGAACGTCTTGGTGCTACGGAGAAAATATTTCAGAGCGATCCTCTTCTGCGGTCTCTTACTCCACAATAAAGTTAAGGAGTAATTCCTGTCCGAAATCTGGGGGAAATGTCACCAGAGTGTCACCAATTGTTGATTCAATCTGCACCATAATAATTTGAGACCACTCAGTATCGTCATCAGGGAAATTGACTACAGTCTTATATTGGGCATTCCAACCAACAGGACTTGGGTCCTCAAAAGAGATTGCATTTAGTCGTAAAGTATCTCCCGACCATGTTTGGCTAAAACTTGAAGTGAGAAGAAGACCGGTAGCCGCTAATGCTAAAGCACCTCTTTTAATAAAACTTCTTAATGTCATCAATTAAGTCTCAATAGTTTTATGTTTTATATAAATATACTTTATGAAAAAGAAACCGCCTCACTATCTCCCATGGTATATCATGGTAGTAGTGAGGCGGTTAATTGTAAGCCAATTAAAACTAAATGGCTTATCCCAGTGCGGCCACAACCTCATCATAATTCGGCTCATCTGAGATAACGGGCACCTGCTGAGTATAGGTTACCTTCCCGTCAGTATCCACAATAATCACAACTCGTGATAGGAATCCCTTCATTACACTATCAATAACCTGGAGGCCATAATCTTTACCAAATTGACCTGATTCGAAATCAGATAGTGTGATCACGTTTTCGAGACCTTCAGCACCACAGAAGCGGGATTGGGCAAAAGGTGTATCTCTTGAAATACATAGAACCTTTGTGTCGGGTAGTTTCCCAGCCAGCTCGTTAAAATATCGAACAGAAGCTGCACATGTCCCTGTATCCAAACTAGGGAAAATATTTAACACTAACCGAGAGCCCTTAAATTTTGCCATTGATACTCGGGATAGATCTTTTCCTACAAGCTCAAAATCCTTGGCTATTGAACCTACTGCAGGAAGTTCACCAACAGTGTTTACAGGGTTGCCCCTGAGTGATATCGTTGCCATAATTAAATCCTTACCTTCATTAAATAATTCATTGAATTTCCCCCTTAGTGGTTTACCAGTATAGTCTAGTCGTTTTTAGATTATTTCGCATAATGAATCATCGATAATTCATTATTAATCAACTAAGGTGTTCTACGCCCTGAAGGTCTACGACGTTTTGGTCGACTACCCCCACCTCCAGAGTTTGAAGGTTTCGATTTTTTCCGGAGACCATATGGTACCGCTGCATCTTTAGCAGCTTGCTCAGGCTTATAGTTTACGAAAGGGTGTTCGCTCACGACCTCTATTTTCTGTTTAATCAATTTTTCGATATCGCGGAGGAATGCTTTTTCTTCTACATCACAAAAAGAGAGTGCAATACCACTGGCGCCTGCCCTCCCAGTTCTTCCTATGCGGTGCACATAAGTCTCTGAAATATTGGGTAGATCATAGTTTACTACATGAGATAAATCATCAACATCAATACCGCGAGCAGCTATGTCCGTAGCAACCAGAACCTTGGTATCCCCCTTCTTAAAGTTCCCCAGGGCTCTTTGTCGAGCTGTCTGTGATTTATTACTGTGAATAGCTTCTGCCGAAATTCCAGCCCTATCCAGAAGTTTTACAATTTTATTCGCACCGTGTTTTGTCCGTGAAAAAACCAGAACCGATTCCATGGCCAGGGTATTTAATAGATGAATTAAGAGTTTTGTTTTGCCTGGCTTGTTGACAAAATATACAGCCTGCTCAACTTTCTCAGCTGTAGTTTGATCTGGTGTCACAGATACCTTTTCAGGATTTCCGAGAATCTTTCGGGATAGAGCCACAATATCTGGAGGCATGGTTGCAGAGAAAAACAAGGATTGGCGCTTGGCTGGCAATAATGCTATCAATTTGCGAATATCATGAATAAATCCCATATCCAACATTCTATCTGCTTCATCTAAAACTGAATATTCAACATCCTTTAAACTGATAAATCCCTGTCCAATGAGATCAAGGAGACGCCCAGGGGTTGCAACAAGTACATCCACACCCCGGTCGAGAATTTTGGTCTGAGCTCCCTGTTTTACACCACCGAATATGACCGTATTTTTAATGCCGGTATGGTTACCATATACACTAAAACTCTCACCGATCTGTATAGCCAGTTCCCGAGTGGGGGTAACTATGAGAGCCTTAATTTTCCGGTGGCCTCGATGGTTCTGCATGTTTTGATGCTTGAGGTATAAGTGTTGGAGAATGGGTATGGCAAAGGCCGCCGTTTTCCCGGTGCCTGTTTGAGCGCATCCAAGGAGATCTTTACCCCGCAATAGAATTGGAATGGATTGTTCCTGAATGGGAGTGGGATTTGTATAGCCCTCAGAATTCAATGCCCTTAGGATTGGGTCAATAACCCCTAACTGTTGAAAGGTCATACTAGACTATCACTTCTTACGACTTCGACGCGGGCTAATACCGCTCTTTTTACTTCGGCTACCACGTCTACCACTCTTACTCATTCCATATTCTTTTTGCTTGGAGAATTTTTTCTTTTTCGTTGGCAGGGGAGTTGGCTTTTCTGTGGAAACTTCCAGCTGAACTTTGACGCCCTCATGTTCCTGACCATGCAATTTGTCAACAAGTGTATTCACAACGCCTTGTTCAATATCGAAGAAGGCGAATTTCTTCATGATTTCGATGGCACCTACATCAGCTTCATTGGAGTTTAAAGTTTTATTTATTAATCCAATCAGTCGTGTTGGTGTTAAATCATTTTTCATTCCCAGATTAATGAACAATCTGGTGAACGTTTTATGATGGGGACCTTGCTCGCGCTGGCTATCCACCCGGTCGCCCCGCTTGTTTCGATCTCGTCGACCAGGCCGCTCCCCACGTTGCGGTTTGGCGTCGGCTGAAACATTGATATCAGTAGCATGCTTATAGTAGGTTAAAAAGCGATTGAATTCTGCTGACACAAAGTGCTTAATAAGTTCTTCCCGGCTCAACCATTCCAACTTTTCATAGATGGCTGGCATAAAGGGCCCAATTTGTTTTTCATCAACATCAACTTTTTCGATTTTATCAATCAAAGAGTATAGCTGTTTGCTGCAAATATCTTTCCCTGTGGGAACAAGCTCCTTCGTGAATTTTAACTTGAACTTATTTTCAATGGCCCTGATCTTTCCATACTCACGGGTATGGATGATGGCAATAGAGATACCACTCTTTCCTGCTCTCCCAGTTCTACCACTTCGATGGATATAAACCTCTGAATCATCGGGCAGGTTGTAGTTAACCACATGAGTGAGATCGTTAATATCCAGTCCACGTGCAGCAACATCAGTAGCAACAAGAATCTGTATTTTTTTGGATCGAAATCTTTTCATCACTTCATCACGTTGTGCTTGAGACAATTCACCATGCAAGGCATCTGCATTGTACCCGTCGTGCATAAATTTATGCGCCGTATCTTTTGTCTCTTGCCTGGTGCGGCAAAAGACTAGACCATAAATGTTTGGATTTGAATCGGCAATTCGCTTTAGGACTTCATATCTATTTTTGGCCTGAACCATATAATAAATATGCTTAACATTTACAGCACCTGTATTCATTTTTGTTGCAGCGATTTCAATGGGATTGTCCATGTATGTTTTGGTCATCCGCTGCACTTCTCTGGACATGGTCGCTGAAAACAGGAGTGTCTGTTTCGTAGCAGAAGTCTCTGCCAGAATAGCATCCAGGTCTTCCTTAAAGCCCATGTTAAGCATCTCATCTGCTTCATCTAAAACGACCCGTTCTACATTCCCCAGAAGCAGTCGTTTTCGCTTAATTAGATCTTTCGCTCGGCCAGGTGTAGCCACTACGATTTGAGCAGCTTTTCTCAGCGCTTTTAGCTGAGTGTCAATAGGGGCGCCACCATAAACCGGGACGACTCCGATACCTTTAATGTTCTTTGCGAAATTATTCAAATCCTTTGAAATCTGGATACAGAGTTCCCTGGTCGGGCAAAGGATGAGTGTCTGGGTTCTTTTATCTTCAGGCTTTGAGAGATGTACGGCTGGTAAACCAAAAGCTCCAGTTTTTCCTGTCCCAGTTTGGGCAAATGCTACCAGGTCCTGAGTTGAGGTTAACAAGTGTGGAATTGATTTTTCCTGAATAGGGGTTGGGTTTTCAAAACCCAGTTTTTGTATAGCCTGAACAATGTCATCATTTAGGCCGAGTTGAGCAAAAGCATTCATCGTGATAGTTTGATCCAATTAATATTTAGTATGTTGTTATTTTCATTTCGTTTAGTATAAACGAGTTCAACCTCGCAACTAACCATATCTGAAAATGAGAGCAAATCAGTGTTTTTTGATTTGAATGGTGTCTGGTATGGGATATAGCCGATCTGCATACCCTGAAAAACCCATAACGGGTCCTAAATGACTGAAATTTGATGAAAGATGTAAAACCCTCGTGGTCACGGCCGAGAAGCGAGGATGATTCAACCGACCCTGTTTTTTCATCGCTTAGGGGCGCTTACTTGCTTCCTTGAGTGCCTGCTTGAGTAGCTCTGACATTTTGATATAGCCTGCCCTATTGGGATGCACCCCGTCATATGTGTACTTCTCCTTCAGACTATTTTTCCTATCCGCCATGTGAGTAAAATAGTCCAGGTAGGTGATCCCATTTGCCAGGGCGTATTTCTGCAACATTTTGTTCAGCTCCACGATCTGCTCTGCTGGCTGAACCTCCTTCTTCCAGGGATACTCGTAAGCTGGCAAAACTGATGACAGAACAATATTTATTTCGTTCGCATGGGCCAACTCACACATGGAAACGATGTACCCATGAATCTCGACCAGCGTCATGGGTCCAGTGTTCCCTGCAATATCATTTGTCCCTGCCAGAATAACCACCACATCAGGTTCTAAATCGATGACATCCTGTCTGAAACGCAGCAGCATTTGCGGTGTGGTCTGTCCGCTGATACCCCTGGCGATATATTGAGGGGATTCAAAAAACTCAGGATAGAACTTGGGCCATCCTTCTGTGATGGAATTCCCCATGAGTACAACTCTTGATTCTCCAGAGGACGGAGCGTTCAAGCTCAGGTTTTCCTTCTGGAAACGCTCCAGATTTGCCCAATCCTGACCCACCAGATCCAGGGATAGCCCCATCACGATCAGGGGGATAATGAAGGCGTGACACAAATAATACATGCTTTCGATTCTCCTCAGACTACTACTGAAAGACATTCACACAGAATAGGGTGTGTTGGTTACAACGTTATCAAAGCCAGTTCAATCCTAAACCAAAAATCAACACAGCCAGTAGATCAAAGCCCCAGATGACACCTACAGTGACCAATCTTTGTTTCATGGTTGGCATATCATGGACCCAAAAGGCAACCACAAAAAAGGTGAGATAGCCAAACAGAAATATGAGCCAGGGAGTATTTGCATCCCAAAAAGCCCAATCCCAGGTGAGGGCGTCCACTGCATTGAGAAGTATCTCGATAAATACACAAAAAATGGAGCCAGCAATGGCTATGAACCACCTATTAGGCACACCAAGAATCTTATCCTTTTTGTTAGGAAGTAAAAATTTTGTCCAAATAATACCCGACACCGCGAACATAAACATGATCTCAATATTGAGCCCTATGAGAATGAGATATGCTGTATCACCTGGTGCGCACCAGAGCGGCGCCCAACCTGCAAGCTTAAAAATGATTGAGTTCATGATCTCATTGAACCAGTCCATCCCCCAGAAAGCCAAACCAGCTAGAACAGCGACGTAATTTTTTTTCTCCATCTCAACGGCATAGACATAAAACACAAATGCCAGTAGTGGAATGACGTACCACTGGAAATTTGAACCATCGCGTAGATGTGTCAGTGCTTGTTGCGAAAAATCACTGGGCATATTGCCTCCCCTCGTAAGAATTTGCCAAGAAATTAACTCTGCAACAATATAGTTAAAGCTCTTAGTAAGTAGAGGTAAACAATCCTATGGGCAGGATACTCAATCTATAAAATACAGTAAATACTGGTAGGGCACTTCTTTCAATCACTGGTCTAATACCAGATTATGAGTGTCTGCACTTTTTCCACTCAATAAAGATGAGGGCAGTTAAACCTGTGGCTATAATCGAAAATGCTAGAGCAGGGGGTTGCCCCACTGATAAAGCAATACCAACAGCTGACATCAAGACAATTATCATTCGGGGTACCAGAAATAATTTGCTCATGCGCCAAACTGAAGCAGCGGTGAATGTCACGAAAAGTACGTAACCACCCCCCAAGGCCAATGCTACTGGCAAGGAGAGCACATCATGTGGGTGGCTGATAATTTTCTCAAATCCTATGGCCATCCCAATAATACCACATATCAGAGGGAAATGCATCACACTGTATGCGTCCCTTGCTACTCGACCTTGCTCACCTCTCTTTGTTTTTGTGAAATGATCTTCGAGATGCTCATTAATCCATGAAAAATAGCTCCACCATAAAAGGCAGGTAACCAGAACTGCCAGCCCACCATTCACCATCAGTGCCTGTGTTCGCTCTTGAATATCGATTGCACTAGCAGCTACAATGAGGGATTCCCCCAGGGCAATGATGACAATCAGACCATGACGTTCAGCGAAATGTTTTGGTCGCAATTTGAAACCATCTGAGCGCCCCCCAATTCCACTTGCTATCAAATCAAGTACGATGGCTGCGAGCCACCATATAACTCGTTGGGCCGGAGATACCATGGCTCCGCCAATTACGGCAACAAGACCAGTGATTGAAAGAAGTGCGAACACAGTGGCTGCAGATTGTTGATCTTTATGATTCGATGTAACTCGAATATATAATCCGAGGCCCAACACTCTGATAATTACATAAGGAATAGCGAACCACAACACTTTATCACTGAAGGCTTCCCCAATAGAAGCAGCCAAGACAAAGGCTACAGCTGTCGCGATTAAGACACCCATCCTGACTTCTGCTATTCTGGTGTTGGCAGCATTTAACGCCCAGGTGAATTGTGTCCAACCCCACCATATCAGCCAGAAGATTAATACGGATTGGACTACACTTATAGCACTAAAATGTTCTGCTGTTATGCCTGTAATCCTGGTTATGGCAAAGACAAAAACCAGATCAAAGAACAGTTCAACAAAATCAGCTCCCTGCTCATCTGGTGAAACTAAATGCTCGATCGGGGTTAGTATATTTTTCATAGTCAAATTTCTGAAGTTTCTGGTTTTGCTTTCAGGAAAAATGCAACAACAGCGCTGGTTATTACTCCCATAACCGGGGCAAAGATGGTACTCTGAATGATATAATTTTTTAGATTAAAATATGCCTCTGCATCTGCCTGTGACTTCAAGCCATTAGCAACACCATACGCTATAGCATTTTCAAAATAATTTGGGCTAATAATGTAAGCTGTAATCAGTTGACCAAAGGGGCTAAGAACGCCAACAATAATTGAGATTATTGCACCACTTCTGAGTCCTTCCTTATACGTCATTTTTCCATCCAGGTCAGTGGATCGCTTATCCCTTAACGCAAACACATAAACTGCGATGGCGATGAATGCAAAAAAATTTGTATAGATCGCATGTTTATTTATGTGAGTACTATGTAGACCAGTGAGACGTTCCAGAAGCATCCATAACAGGGTAACACACATAAAGATGAGCCCCCATTTTATTTCGGTTTTAAATTTGTTCATATGAGATTTCTTCCCTATTGTCTTGAATGGATTCCCACTACATTTCCCTCAGTATCCTCGATATGCGAAATAAATCCATGCTCGCCAATAGCATGTTTAGCTTGAATAATTTTACCACCATTTTCAACAACACGACTCTCCTCTACATTACAGTCTACTGAGTTAAAGTACACCATGGTGCCGCCTTTGCCAGGGGAGGCATCCTTGCTCTTCACCAAAGCTCCAGATGCATAGGCACCATCCTCTATCCATGGAAAGCCCATGAGTTCCTCTTCACCAAAACTGAAATCCGTGAACTCACCGCGTTGCAGCACAGCTTTATAAAAATTAACGGCTCGATTCATATCACTGACATAAATTTCAAACCAGCCAACTACATTTGCTTGACTCATCATTAACTCCTTAATTTGATTAAATACATGACCACATGAGTCATTTATTAATATCTACCTTATTCAGATGAAATACAAGGTTGTTTAGAGTTTAAGCTTTTCAGCGAGGGTTTTGGCTCAGTGAGACTGATCCTTGATATATTGATCTACACTGTTAGACATACATGTATAGATTTGTAAAAATATGTGGGCTACCTGCTACGACGGCTCACCAGTTTATTCAGGAAAGTTGATTTTAGTGGTTCAATGGCCATGAGTGCTTTAACCGGGGATGTCTTTTCAAGTACACTTAAGACCCTACCCAGGGTTCGATGACTAAATCCGTCATAGTCATAAAAGATCAGATCTGACAGCTTGCCGCGCTCTATGGCCATTGCGGCATACTTATCGAAACTGCTTTCAGGTGTGTAGATTCTCTGCGGACGCGCTTTCATCGTTGCAGAACCTGAGGTACAGTAAGTTGGACAGACACCACATCCGAGACATACATCCTCATCGCGAACTGCTTTCTGTTTTTTGCGACCATTCTTTTCATATTTCACCATTTCAATGGCATCCACAGGACAGGCAGATTCACATTTCGCACAACCCGTACAGGTTTCTTCATTGATCTCAACGATCCAGCTGGATGACACGATGGCATTGTTCATATCAAAAGTTTTGATAGCCTCCATCATACCACAACAACAACCGCAACAATTGCAGATATAGCTCAGGTCGTTCTGAACATTGTCTCCTGTCTGAGCTAACCCAGCTTCCTTGCTCATTTCCAGAAGCCTCATGGATTCAGTTACTGAGATGTGCTGGGCCAGGCCATTATGAACCAGGACATCCGCGGCCCCACCAAATGAGAGACAATTACTCTGCTCGTGGTCACATGCTTTTCCAAGATGTTCCGCCTTATGGCGACAGGCACACAATGAGACTGCATGGGAACTGGCATTTTTGACTACATGGGATGCCCGATCGTAGTCCAGAATTTCGATATGATCACCCTGGGGCAGAGATTCCTCCCTGGGTAATGAACGCCCTACCTGGGTTTGTCCTTCAAATACGGCTCGACTGAAGCGATCATTCTCCAGCATATATTTTTCAAATAATCGTGCAATTTCTGCCATAGGAGCATCAGGCCTGGATCGCATAAATGTATATTCAAAAAAACCTATGACCACTGGCGGGAGGGCAACATAGCGACGACCTTTGCGCTCGACATCCACCACCAGTCCGCGATGGGCTAAATCCTGAATCAGGTCATTCAGCTTTTCCTCATCCATCCCGAGCTTTTCGGCCAATTTAGAGGTTCGAGTTGGAATCGTAGGGAAACGACGTACGAGCCGGGCTTCATCAGGAGTGAATAAAAGCTCTAATATTTTTGTAAAGGTTGGTGATGCAGGTGCGCCTGTTATGTGACGGTCAAAACGTTGCTGAAGTAGGCGGTAATCTCGGTGCTCAGTGACAATATGTCCCATAGTTTCCTCAAATTGAATTAGCGAATAATATAGGTGCGAAGATCAACAATTTTTGCCCTGTTTTTAATTGAAAGAGCTTGGCCTTGGGAGACCTTTTGCTATATTGCTTCACATGAGAGCTGGCATTCATGTGACGCTGAAATTCCCCCGCATTTCCGACCTCTTAGACGCACCTTCCCGCATAGGTTATGCTATAAACCGATGGAAGCTTCGCAAGCGCTAGACCATGTATTTCAAGGTGGAAAATATCAGTCCTAACACTCTCACACAGGCACTGGCACCACCAGCAAAACAAGCACCACACAACATACGGCAAATAAAAAGAAATATTTGAGGACACTATGGAAGCGCATCAAGCCAAACACATTATTGTAACTGGGGGTGTCATCTCCGGTCTTGGAAAAGGTATTGCGGCTGCTTCCCTTGGTATGTTGCTAGAGCTTAAGAACAAGAAAGTAACTATCCAGAAACTGGATCCCTACCTGAACGTTGATCCCGGCACGATGAATCCGTTTCAGCATGGAGAAGTTTTTGTCCTGGATGATGGGACTGAAACCGATCTGGACTTAGGCCACTACGAACGATTTATTGATGCAGACATGACCAAGGCCAATAACAGCACGGCCGGTAGTATCTATTATGAGGTTCTGGAAAGAGAGCGTCGCGGGGATTATCTGGGTGGAACTGTTCAAATTATTCCTCATGTAACTGATGAAATTATCAAGAGAATTGAAAAACCGGAACGAATTGATCCTAATCTTGATGTAGTTATCACGGAAATTGGTGGTACGGTTGGTGATATCGAAAGTCTTTCCTTTCTGGAGGCCGTTCGACAATTCCAACAGGCCAGAGGTCGTGAGAACGTCATCATCTTGCATGTCACCCTTATTCCGTACATTGAAGCCAGCGAAGAACTAAAAACAAAACCCAGTCAACATTCCGTCATGCGCTTGAGAGAGATTGGTTTACAACCAGATATACTTTTGTGTCGCACACAACACGACCTATCTGATGATGTGAGGCAGAAATTAGCCCTTTTCACAAATGTAAAGCCCAATGCTGTTATCCAGGGTCTTGACGCAAAATCCATATATGAAGTTCCTCTTTTGCTGCAAAAAGAACACCTCGCTGGTATTGTTATGGAAAAACTCCATATGGAAAACATTGCCTCAGATACTTCAAAGTGGGAACAATTTGTACATCGCATTTTAAATCCTGAAGATGAAATCACAGTGGCTGTAGCCGGTAAATACACAGCCATGGTGGATGCCTATAAGAGCATCATTGAATCCTTTATTCATGCCGGGGTTGACAATCGCTGTAAGGTAAATATTGAATTTGTGGATGCCGAAGACCTGGAGTCTGATTCCGGTTTGGAAAAGGTATTGGGGCATGTCCATGGAATTTTAATTCCTGGTGGTTTTGGCTCGCGAGGTATCGAAGGCAAAATTAGGGCGGTTCAATATGCCCGAGAAAAGCAGGTCCCATTTCTTGGATTGTGCCTCGGTTTACAGGTGGCAGTCATTGAATACTCCAGGAATGTGATGGGTCTTAACGAAGCAGACTCTGAAGAGTTTTCAGAAACCACTCCCCATCCAGTCATTCACCTCATGCTCTCACAACATCATGTAACCCACAAAGGCGCCAGCATGCGTTTAGGCGCATATGATTGCGTCCTGAAGGATGGGACCAAATCTTTCGACGCCTACGGTGAAGGAAATATTTCAGAACGTCATCGTCATCGCTTTGAGGTGAATAATGCCTATAGAGATCAGCTGGAAAAAGCAGGCATGATCATTTCAGGAGCCTCCCCGGATGATGAGCTGGTTGAAATGGTTGAGATTGCCGATCATCCCTGGTTTATAGCAACTCAGGCTCATCCTGAGTTCAAATCTAGAGTAGCTAAAACGCATCCCCTGTTTAAAGATTTTGTGAAAGCCGCACTTCATTTTAAGAATCAATAGAACCGTCCGACTGCTTTGCCAGCCCGCTGCTTTATTTTTAAAAAGACGTACATTTTGCTTAAATAAATTCTAATTTAACACCTGAACAGCTAACCCAAACTCAGTCGAATAAATTATCTCGTGCTATTAAGCACTAATATCCAATTTACCAATTTCAGGAGTATGTCATGCAAGCAAAGACTGGAGCTAGTTCGGGCCACAGACAGAGATTAAGAGATCGATTTCTCCAAAATGGGATCGAATCCTTCCATGATTATGAAGTCCTGGAGCTCTTGCTCACTCTGACAACCCCCAGGAAAGACATGAAGCCTCAGGCCAAAGAACTCATCCGACGATTTGGAAGTCTGGCTGGAGTATTAGAAGCTCCCACCTCAGTTCTCCTCGATGTAAAAGGGATGGGACAGGCCAACGTTTTTGTGCTCAAACTTCCCCACGCAGTTGGCCGGAGGTACTTATTCGAGCAAACGAAGGGCAAAGATTATCTGAGATCCAGTAAAACGGTGAAGGACTATCTAACCCATAACTTACGTGAAAGAAATCGTGAGATTTTTATGGTCATATTCCTGGATGGTCAAAACCAGATTATTAAAATGGAGGAGCTTTTTACTGGATCACTCACCACTTCTGCTATCTACCCAAGGGAAGTCATCCAAAAGGTCTTGGGCTATGATGCGGCCAGTGTCATTCTGGTTCACAACCACCCTTCAGGCTCACTCAACCCCTCTGGTAGTGACCGAGCTGTTACCAAAAAACTGCAAATTGCGCTGGCTTCCATTGATGTAGAAATCCTTGATCATCTCATTGTAGGCGGGAATGACTTTTTCTCATTTGCGGATCATCACCTTTTATAAATGTGAAGGAGAAAGGATTTTATCCAACGCTTCAAGGCTTTGGATATGCCTGCCATAGATAATACAGTTATCAAATACCCTGAACGGTGAGCGGTAGGTTTAGCCTTCTTGCTCTTCTTTCAAAATAATGTCTGATTCTAATTCAGGATGATCACCCCTGATATCAACATAAAAATCCCTGATGAAATCCATGTCTTTCTTGATATCACCTGATGGAATAAACGCCGGACCCGTCCCAGCTGTTTTGGTGGCAAAATTTACATAACCCAGTAAAAGTGGAACCTGGGCTTTAAACCCCATATGATAAAAACCGGACTTCCAATGATCCCTTTTGGTGCGAGTTCCTGATGGGGCCAGAGCGATAATTAAATTTTCATTTGCTGCAAAATGATCTGCTATTTGATCAACCACACCATGGGTGCTCCTGCGATCAATTGGTATACCACCCAACCATTTCATAATTCCACCAAAAGGTTTCTTAAACAGAGTATGCTTTCCCAGCCAGGAAATCTTAATGCGCAGGATAAACATGACTCCCAGGAGATGAATAAAATCCCAATTACTGGTATGGGGTTCGCAAACCAGAATAAATTTACCCTGCGGAGGTAGCTCACCCTTAAACTCCCATCCTGTGAGTCGAAACCAGGCCTTGCCCAACAATAATTTGAACAGACCAGATCGTTTATTTTTACTCATGATCTATCTCCCAAGGTCTTTATTTCGCATTGACCGTCCGGCCAGAAATCCTGTTGACCAACTAGAGGTCAAATTATAACCACCGGTTTCGCCATTTACATCAATTACTTCACCAGCAAAATACAGGTTTGACGCTAATTTTGATTCCATCGTTGTGGGGTCTATCTCTTTCAGTGAAATACCACCAGATGTAACAATGGCATGGTCATAGGAGTCGTGACCAATAACCTGCATGGGAAATTCTTTCAAGAGCATTCTCAAGCGTTTACGCTCTTCTCCTGTGACTTGATGCAACTTTTTAGCTGGATCTATTTCCAGCAAATCCACAAAAAGGTCGATCATTTTGAGCGGCAAGAGGGCTTTCAGCAAACTTCTAAAATTCTGCTTACTATTATTTGACAACTCTCGAAGCAGTCGTTGATCCAATTTCTTATGATCCAAAGCTGGTTTGAGATCAATTTTGATTTGAACTTCCTTGCGGGAGTTCAGCATGGTCACCAGGGTTTCACTTAAGGTCAAAATAATGGGACCTGTCACACCTTTCCGGGTGAACATCATTTCCCCAAACATTTCAGTGACTTTTTTACCCTCATCCCAAATTGAGAGTGAAATATTACGCAGGCTTAAACCCATCACTCGTTTTGCAGTATCGCCTGCAGTTAAGACCGGTACGAGAGATGGAGCCGTATCTATGATGGTATGGCCAAAAGTTTTAGCCATGGCATATCCCTCACCTGTTGATCCAGTTGCCGGGTATCCCAAGCCCCCAGAGCATACGCACAATTGATCCGCCAATACCTGAGTCAAGTGTTCTCCCTGTTTTACCTTTAGAACATATTGACCATCATCATTTCTTTTAATACCCGTCACATGTGATTTCATGGCGATAGGGATATTTAATGCACTTAGTTTTTTTTCAAAAGCTACCACAATATCGGTCGCTCGATCGCTCTCACAGAAGTATCGCCCTCCCCGCTCCAGCTTTGTAGGAACCCCCATATCATTTATATATTTGAGCAGATCATGATTAAAAAATTGTGAAAATGCATACTTGAGGAAACGACCCTTCTTGCCAAATCGATTCAAGAAGCTCTGCATGCTCTCTTCATTGGTAATATTACAGCGCCCCTTGCCTGAAATGCGCAACTTGAGACCTGTTTTGTGCATTTTTTCCAGGATGACTACGCTATGATTAGGGTTGAAAGCCTCAACACCTGCAATAAGTCCTGCCGGTCCAGCACCAATAATAACAGTATTGTAGTGAGGCTCTAGCATATCAAATCATTGTGTCTGTTGCGCCTGCCAGGCTGTGGACACTATCCCATAAATGGCCAGATCAACAAATTGGTCCCATTTAAGGGCATGTTGTTTGAGGACACCTTCTGACTCCATGCCGATTTTTTGCATGACACGTCCAGAAGCCGGATTTTGAGTCATGTGGCTTGCATGAATCTTATTCAACCGTATCACCTCAAATCCGTATTTAAGTAACGCTTTTGATGCTTCTGTAGCATACCCTTTTTCCCAAAATGGCTTGCCAACCCAGTAACCCAATTCCGCCCGATTAAATCGTTTTGTAACTGTAAGACCAACAGCGCCAACCAATTTTCCCGAGTGCAATTCAATCATGGCAAAGACAACTCCATTGCCTGAATTATATTCTGATTGATGTGAACTCATCCAGGTTTCAGCCATACCATCTAGATAGGGATGGGGAATATTGAGCGTCATTTCAGCAACTTCAAATGCGCCAGCGAGCTCCTGGATATGGGGAGCATCAGTTGGCTGGAAACCCCTGAGTATGAGCCGTTCGGTATTTAATTCCGGATACTTTTTCATGGGATGCTAACCCCCATACTGATACTAGCCTCATGTGGGAGGATTATATCGCTATAATAAATCCTGAATCTCCGTTTTAAATTCATTCACCAGGGAAGCCGCCACTGTCTGACTGGATCCCTCGGCAAAGATACGGACAATAGGTTCTGTATTTGAGGCTCGAAAGTGTACCCAGCGATCCTTCCAGCTAATCTTCACCCCATCTTCAAGGTTTGGAACCAGGCTGGCATATTTTTCCGCTAGAGACCGGAGAATATCTGCTGGTTGGTATCCCTGAACATTGATTTTGTCCTTAACCATCTCATAGCGGGGTAGATCATCTGCAATTTCACGTATCGATTGCTTGGTTTCAGCCATGAGAGAAAGGATGAGACCAGAAGCGACCAGTGAATCACGACCAAGATGAGATTCAGCTAGAATAACACCACCGTTACCCTCCCCTCCAATGAGTGTATCTAGTTGCTGCATTTTACGGGCAACATGAATTTCACCGACAGGTGTTCTTAAAACCCTTCGGCCATAGCGTTCAGCCAGATCATCCAGCGCTTTGGTTGAACTTAAATTAGTAACCAGAGGTCGACGATCATCCTCAGCAGCATGGCGGAGGGCGTGGTAAGCAGCCAGCACCAGTGTATATTCTTCAACGAGCGGATTTCCAACAGCATCGATGACTGCCAGTCTATCAGCATCAGGATCAGTTGCGATTCCAATATCAGCTCCCGTGCGGCTCACTGTCTTTCGTAGTTCCATAAGATTTTCAGGGAGAGGCTCAGGGGTATGAACAAAATTTCCATCATTATTACAGTTTAAAGGGATCACTTCACAGCCTATTCTTTCCAGGAAGGCTGGCAGTGCTTCTGACCCAGCGCCATTGATGGCGTCAATGACAACCTTGGGTCGTAACTCGCGAATAGCATCTACATTTACAAGATCCAGAGCCATCACATTCTCAATATGCCGCTCAATTCTATCATCTAACTTGGTAACTGAGCCGGTCAACGGAGATTTAAGTGGACCAGCTGCATTAGCTTTAGCCAATTCGATTTGAAGTTGTTTGTGTTCTTCCGAATCTAGAAACAAACCTTCATCACCTACAAATTTCAGTGCATTCCATTCGATGGGGTTGTGGCTGGCAGTCACGATGATTCCCCCTTTGGCATCTAGATCTTTTACCATCAGCTGAGCTGTAGGTGTGGGACATATCCCACAGTCAATAATTTCACAGCCCAATTGGTTTAAGGTTTTTTCAACGATACCCTTGAACATTTCTCCAGAGGGTCGGCTGTCCTGAGCGATAACAATACGGCCTTTATCCATGAGTTGAGCAAAAGCTCTTGTATAAACTTCAACGACCTCTTCATCGAAACCATCACCAATGATTCCGCGGACTCCTGAGATTCCTGATATTAAAATTGGCATTTTTCCTCCCTGAGGGATACAGCTGACTTAGATCAGTTTGTATCCATATAAATGTTCTATGGTCGTTTTTCCAATGGTGAATGGTTTGCAATCCTCAAAGATAAATCCCTGATGATTATACCAGTCAATGGCAGGCAGGTTTTCAACCATGACACCCAGCCAAACACGATCAACGTTATAATTTTTTTTGGCGATATTAATACCGTATTCCATCATACGCTTTCCCAGCTTCAATTTTTGATATGATGGTAAAACATAGAGCGATGTAATGAAAAACTGGTGGTCCTGTTGATTCCAATAGGTTTTGCTATACCCTACGATGAATTTGTCAACCAGAGCGACACATCCATCTACTATTTTAGAATCATACAAATTCTGGAGTTTTTGAAGCGCATAATAGGATTCATGAAATTCTTTTCGGTCATCTTCTGGCACAAATGCTCCGTATGCATCAGCCCAGGTATCCCAGGCGACCCTTTGAATAGAGGGTAAGTCGGATCGACGCCAGGGACGCACCTCATTCATGATCGAAAAGTAGCCTTAAAGAGGGCATAGGCTAACCATGACCAACCTGTAATAAATGCAACGCCACCAATTGGCGTAATCGCTCCAAAATATTTTTTCCCGCTGATAGCCAGGATATATAGACTTCCTGAGAACAATAGAATGCCAATGATAATCAGATAACCTGAAATGTTCAGCTCTTTGGGGGTTAAGTAGTTTGAAAGAGCTGGTAGAATCAGGAGTAGCAGGGAGTGAATCGCTTGATAGAAAACTGCCTTTTCCCAGATGCCTAATCCATAGCTATCCAGAGTCGTTTTTAATGCATGAGCACCAAAAGCACCTAAGGCGACAGTAAGGATTCCAAAGACAGCCCCCATAAAGGCAAAAAAAGTTGCTGGCATCATGCTTCGATGTCTCGGGCTCGTTTTTGACCACGTATAAAGTATTGGAAGAAAATGGAGCCTCCATACATCCTGCGCAGAGTTGCTGCAACGGCCTGGGGTTTCCGTTTTTTTCCAGCCTCTTTATGTTTTTTTATCAGGAGAAATGGGTGTAGAAAATTCCAACCAATCGCCATGGTAATTGCTGCCATCCGTTTCCAATCGCGAATCAAGGCTGAAAAGACAAAAGCCACCCCCTCAAGCGCGATACGGGCAGGTAAAATGGCAGCGAGATAGGCAAAAGGATAATTTTTGACGATCATCATCAGATTATTTCGATGATTCAAATATTTTTTCTGGTAACGATCGGGGGGTAAAGTCCAACCAGAATGGTGGAATATTCTGGATTTAGGGGCATTCACAACCCGCCATCCTGCGTTATGAAATCTCCAACACAGATCTATCTCTTCCATATGGGCAAAGAAATCTTCGTCAAATAAACCTACATCCTGCAGGGCTGTTTGACGTATCAGCAAGGCAGTTCCGCTGGCCCAAAAGATATCTCTCGGCGTATCGTAATAGCCGTCATCTTTCTCGGTAGTGGTAAAAATCCGACCCAACGCGTAGGGGAAAGCCAGCACATCCAACAGCCCACCAACACCTCCAGCATAGTCAAAAACTTCGGGGTTTTGAGCAGACATAATTTTGGGCTGCACAGCAGCAATTTTTGTGTCCGTCTCCATCTGTTCAACCAGAGGGTTGATCCAATTCGAGTCATGTGTTGTATCATTATTGAGAACGAGATAATACTCTGATTCAACTTCTTTTAGTCCAACATTACAACCACCGGCGAACCCCATGTTTACAGAATTTTGAATAACCTTAACATCGGGAAATTCTCGATGGACAAAAGCAACACTATCATCTGATGATGCATTATCTATTACAACAACTTCCAGGTGATCATACTTTGTGGATTCTATTGAGCGCAAGCAGGGTTCGAGAACTTCAATCCCATTCCAATGGGGAATAATCACAGTAACTTTAGGACACTTAGGTTGTTGCGCTGTCATAGCTTGAAAGATACACTGAAGGGCTGGCGATTCAAATCATTGTGGTTTTAAAAAGAACATTAGATCATGGATTTTCAGCTTGAATTAGAACGATCGAATTCTGTCCCCGCCATCACGCTCTTGCTAAGACAAGTATTTGATACTGGTGAAATATTTTGTAAATAAGACGCTCGAAAAGATAAGATGTCAATTGACCGAAAAGGGAGGCGAGAGACTTCAATGGATAAGATTAGTGTTCGTGATTTTATGGCAAAAGAGCTGGTTGTCTTTACTCCTGAAACGGATATATACACAGCTATAGATGAATTGGTGAAATCTGAAATCTCAGGTGCACCTATAGTGGATGGTGATGGTCGACTCGTTGGCATTATTTCTCAAAAAGATTGTCTACGCACGCTGGCAAACGGTGCCTTTCATGATGCACCAGCTGGTCCAGTCAGCGAATACATGACCGAGGCTGTAATGAGCATTGGTCCGGATATGGACATTTTTACTGTGGCTGACATCTTCTTGAACAATGTGTATCGTAGAATTCCCGTTGTAGAAGATGATGTGGTCATTGGCCAAATCAGCCGACGTGACATTTTACGTGCGATCCAACACATGATCGAAGGCACCAAAATTTAAATTCAATTCCCGGCCTTTGAAGCGGTACAAAACAACAATAAAAATGGCAAAAACTCCTCTTGTCAGGGGCAAGTGTTCAGATATCTTGGCGTCATGATAAATAATACTAATATTGTAATATAAACCAACACAGGAGAGACCCAGTGAAAATCGGTATACCCCTCGAGACAATTTCTGGAGAGACCCGCGTTGCGATGGTACCCGGAATGGTTACTGCCTTTACTCGCTTGGAGCATGAAGTCATCATACAAAAGAATGCCGGAGCAAACTCATTCATTTCAGATGATGAATTTGTAAAGGCTGGAGCCAGTATAGTTGATGATGCGAAATCGCTTTTTGCAGGAGCAGATGTCATCTTTAAAGTTCAGCCACCCAGTACTGATGAAGTTAAAATGATGAAGGATGGAGCCATCTACATGGGTTATCTCGCTCCCCTGAGCAATCATGAAACCCTCAATGCCATGAATGCAAAAAAGGTTACCAGTTTTGCAACCGAGTTTATTCCTCGAATTTCTCGGGCACAGAGCATGGATACGCTGAGCTCTATGGCTACCCTGGCTGGTTACAAGGCAGTACTTATCTCTGCCAACCATTTGGGGAAAATCTTTCCTCTGCTTATGACAGCTGCAGGGTCTATACCACCTGCTACCACATTTATATTAGGCGCTGGGGTCGCAGGTCTTCAGGCCATTGCCACAGCCAAACGTCTGGGTTCAAGAGTTGAAGCTTTTGATCCACGGCCTGCCGTCGAAGAGCAGGTGAAGAGTCTTGGAGCCACTTTTGTCCATATGGAAGTTCCAGAAGAGAATGTTGAAACAACGGGTGGATACGCGAAGCAACAGTCCGATGCCTTCCTGATTGCCGAGCAAGAAGCTATTGGCGCACGCTTGCCCAAAGTTGATGTTATTATCACTACAGCTCAAATTTTTGGTAAGGCAGCGCCCATCCTGATCACTGAGGAAATGGTAAAAATGATGCGACCTGGTTCAGTTATCGTTGATCTGGCCATTGAAGGTGGTGGAAATTGTGAGCTCTCAGAGGCTGGCAAGACTGTGGTTAAACATGGTGTCACCATTGTTGGTACTTTGAATCTACCAGCTACATTGCCCATCAATGGTAGTGGAATGTTTTCAAAAAACCTCCTCAACCTTTTCAAAAACATCTTTCAGAATGAAGACAACTCCCTTGATTTCGATGAAGAAGTCACTGCAGGAGCTTGCATCACTCACGCTGGAGAGATTCAGAATGATCTTGTTAAACAATCTATAACTGGAGGGAACGCATAATGGAAAGTCTAATTGTATCCATCTATGTTTTCACTCTCGCCGTCTTTATCGGTTTTGAGTTGATTACAAAGGTTCCACCACTGCTGCATACCCCCCTCATGTCTGGTTCAAATGCCATTTCTGGTATTACTGTAGTGGGTGCCCTATTGGCAGCCAATGCCAATAATTGGAAAGTAAGTACCGTCCTCGGGGTTCTGGCTATCGCTTTCGCCATGATCAATGTGATTGGTGGATTTATGGTAACAGACCGCATGCTGGGCATGTTTAAGAAAGATAAAAAGACTGAGAAAGGAGCTTAATGATGATCTATTTAGAACAGTTCACCTATCTCCTGGCTTCAGCACTTTTTATTATAGGATTGAAGTATCTTGGTTCAGCTAAAACTGCCCGCAGGGGTAACCAATATGCAATGATGGCTATGGCCATCGCTATTGTAATCACACTGGTGGTCTCTGGCATAGCTGGTCCCGTTCAAATCATTGTCGGTATGGTTGTTGGTGGACTCATTGGTGGCGTCGTAGCCAAAAAAATCGAAATGACATCCATGCCACAAATGGTAGCCCTTTTCAATGGGTTTGGTGGTATCGCCTCGACCCTGGTGGCTTATTCAGAATATCTTGAGCCAACCACGCTTCCAGTGACATTGGATGTGAATGTTACTCTCATTCTGAGTTTGTTTATTGGTACGGTCACACTGACCGGTTCATTGATCGCCTTTGCTAAATTGCAGGGTCTCATGCCAGGTCGACCCATCGTGCTGCCAATGCATCAGATACTTAACTTTTTACTCATGATTGGTGTTGTGATCTTTGGTGTCATGTATGTCATGGCTCCCGATATACCTATGTGGCCACTACTTATTATTGCCGCCGCTGCAATCTTTGGTATCACCTTTGTAATTCCAATTGGTGGCGCAGATATGCCTGTAGTTATTGCGCTATTGAATTCTTATTCCGGTCTGGCTGCCTCAGCAACTGGTTTTGTCCTGTCCAATAATGTACTCATTATTGCTGGTGCTCTGGTTGGTGCATCTGGTTTGATTTTGACCCAGTTAATGTGTGATGCCATGAACCGCAGCCTTTTCAATGTACTCTTTGGTGCTGTGGGAACAGATGACAGCACCGGTGACGCTGGTACTGGCGGTGGCGAGCAAAAGACTGTGACCCGTTACACTGCCGAAGACGCTGCCATGATTATGGATACTGTCCAATCAGTTATCATCGTTCCTGGTTATGGTCTGGCTGTTGCTCAGGCTCAGCATGTTTTACATGAAATGGCTGGGATGCTCACAGCCCGGGGAATTGACGTCAAATACGCCATTCACCCTGTGGCAGGTAGAATGCCCGGTCATATGAATGTCTTGCTGGCAGAAGCCAACGTTCCCTATGATGTGCTTTACGAAATGGATGACATTAATGATGAATTCCAGAACACAGACGTGGCTTTGATTATCGGTGCAAATGATGTTGTCAATCCAGCCGCCCGGACCAAAAAAGACAGCCCGCTTTACGGCATGCCTATTTTGAATGTTGATTATGCCCGAACCGTCATGTTTGTCAAACGATCCATGGGTGCTGGTTTTGCCGGTGAAGCCAATCCACTGTTCTTTGATGATAAGACAATGATGGTCTTTGGAGATGCCAAGGCCGTTGTTACCGGGCTTGTGAAATCCCTCAAAGAAGAGTAAATCGTTCTAGATTGATTTATGAAAAAGCCTCGGGAAGCCGGGGCTTTTTTTTATGTCAGCTAAATGGAATTCGAATGACTTCCTGCCACTGACCCGGAGCACCATTCGTTTCAACCAGTACAGCCTCTTTTATGGTCACGGTGAGAGGGGATCCAATGGCGATACTCTCCATCAACAATTTCTTGTTGGCTAGTTCGAGATGACTATAGAGCAAACTCAGATGTGGCACAAAGGTGTTATTGGTCTTTACCTCAAATTGCTCCATCGCCCTGACATGTATACGATCAAGAATTGGATTGAGATGGGTGTGCATGATGATACTTCTGAAGAATTGATCGAACATCCCGATATGACTAAAACTGAGCTGAAAGGGCTCTATGTTTTGAGTGAAATCAATTAACTTTGCCTTAATCCAATCCACGTTTTGGGTCAATTGACCAAGCAAGGTGATATGTGGAGAAAATTCTGGCGCTACTCCTCGCTCAGAGAGGTGCGTGATCAAGTTTTGGAAGTATTCAAATTCTGGTTTTGCTGGAATGAGCCAGATTGAATAACCACTGGTATTTTCAACTACGATTTTTCACTCCCAAGGTTTGTTAATGCAATAGGTCTAAAATATGCATTACCATGCTTTCACCAAGTTGAATCGCTAACGGATTAAATATACTTTCTGCAGGCAACTCCACACTTTTCCAGCCTGGTCATCAAATAAAACCTTCATGATATAGAGCCCCGTCACTGCCTTTCCACCATAATTTGCATCCCCGTCCCAAAACACCTGTCCCCGGTGACCTACAGGTTTTATTTGCACTGGTTCTGCAATTTTCCGGCCTGCCATATCAAATACCATTACTGACATCAGTCCATGCTCAAATGGCAATTCGTATTGAATGGCAACTTGATCCGCATGACCATCCCCATCGGGCGTGAAGGGGTTGGGGTCCAGGTCAATGCTTAACTCTGATGGAAGGATATCCAGAAAGAGACTGTTCTCAGCTCCAGGAGTTGAGCCCTGATCGTCAATGCACACACTCCAATTTCCGGGATGCTGGCCTGAAGCCTCTGGTCGAATTCGTTCCATCGAGCGTCCCACTACCAACTCGGTAGATGAGTTATAGGACATTTCATCCATATGGATTCCCTGTGGGTCAGATAAAGTGATCAACTCTTCAGAATTATTCAGTGTGGGAAAGTGCTGGATTCCCTGATAAACCCCACCGAGTATATCTGGACCCAGAGTTTGATCATTCCCTATCACCAAATACCCATAAGCTTCCACCAGAAGACTGGTATCGGAGATACTTACTCCTGATCCCGAATTGTCTGCTATGAGCCACCCCAGTATATCCATGGTATAAGCACTTCTATTATGAATCTCAATCCACTCATTCTGATCACTCATAGGCAGTGGCATGATTTCATTTATTACAAAAGGTGGGGTGTTTTCAGATATAAATAATAGCTGAATTTGCGAGTTATCCCCAAGTATTTCATCCCCCTCAAATTGAACCTCAGCTTCAAGATACACCCAGCCAGAGATTTCTGAGATAAGTTCAATATTCCAGGCTAAACTATCCCCTGCCTCAATAGGTGGCAGCAACTCAGACCATCCCCCTATCTGAGTTCCATTATGATGTATTTTGATATTAAGTACAGCATTATCCCCCAGATTCACCCCAGCATTTATAATAGAAATCCGAGCGAAAAAGGCTGTATCCTTCCACAGAATCGAATCTAGAATCACCAAATCCTGGACAGCGAGGTTATGGGGTGGTATTAGCATAGAGTTTTGCCGACCAGGAGTTATTCCAAGTGGATCCTGACATATCGACCAACTGGACTCTAATGCTTGAGCTTTCCACAGCGCTAGACGCTCCAGGCTTTTGCCTGGTTCATCATTGGAGGGTGCGAGATAAGCATGCTCCAGCATTCGATACCCCAGGGGGTCCATGATGATAATTGAATCCGAACTATTATTAAGACTGGGCCAGGATGATAGCTCACAGGTCTTGGCAAAGGTGGGCGTCCAATCCAGCAGTTTGCTGGCATCACCGGTCCATAGAAACAGACTGTCGGGTTGAATTAGGAAACTAGAAATCACTTCACCCCGTGCTCCACTGCGATCTTTAAAGCTCCAACCCTTCAAATCCATTTCGACTGAACTGATATTTACAAATTCGAGAAACTCGACTTGGTCCTCATGGGGAAGATAGTGAATCTCATTAATTGCTATTTGACCAGGTGAATAACCCAATATTACTTGAACTGAGGTATCAGCCAGAATCTCACCTTCATGAATCAAGCGGATTGGAATTTCGTTATAACCCGGCCAGAGGGGAGCGCTGGTAAATATCAGCGAATCTGATCCGAAACTAGATAAAGCCCCATACCAGTAGATATCGGCATCAGATTCAAGCTCCAAGGAATACAGAGTATCGATTCCCAGATTTTGAAACTCAATAAATACTTCAGCCTGATTTGGACCAATCGGTGTGGGTATCTCTACATGAATGTCATCAATTCGAATTTCGACAGGAAGCAGATGTCGGGTGTTCATGCTAGAGGGGGTTCCACCATCGATCTGGGTGCTGGCTGTCCAGTTTATCTCCTTATGAGGAAAAATCTCCGGATGACGCCGTTCCAGGGAGGTAGCAGATTCACCCCAACTTCCTCGATAATAGACTGAAGCTACGACATAGCCGCTTGCATCAAATAATCGAACGGAGTCAGATGAGCTATTTAAGCTTGGCCACGAGCTGAGTTCAAGAAGCTCATAGGGCTCCAGACCAAAATAATTTGCCATATTTAAGGAAGCACACAGGGATAAATATTCAAACGGTTCAATAAATAGAAGACTATCGCTAATGGGGTGTCGAGTTTGACTCGCATCTGACATCGTCCATCCCTGCAAAGAAACAGCCTCCCCACTTCTATTCTGAATTTCCACCCACTCTCCTTGTTGATCTGGTGAGGGACTATGCATTACCTCAGTGATGCTGATGATATCCTTGGGATATGATCCTATTATTTCAAACCTGAGGGAATCATCTTCTGAAACTTCATCGTTTTCAACGAAGACTCTGGCTTCAAGTTGATGCAACCCTGGAGCGAGTGGAAACAAGGTCATTGAAATTCTATGTTCTTCCTGGGAAATCAGTTCTGAATTGTAGTGAGCATTAATTTCCCACTCCTCCTCATCTTTTTCACCATTTTGATTATCATCACGATAAACGTAAACAGAGAAATGAGATATCAGGTACTCCCCCAGGTTTTTGATGTGAAGTATTATTTCAACAGGTTCAGTATCCAATATCGACTCGTATTCGATTCCAGTTATACTCAGATTTATCAGGGGCGGCGTGACTGAATTACGATACCCAGGAGTCCCATTAATATCTATTGACTGGAGCCAGGAGCTAAGCGAATCAGCCGTGGTGATGGAGACTCGCTCCCAGGAATGCCCATTGTCAGTGGATGTCGTCCATGACATTTCACTTGAACTAGACGAATCTGGACTGCGAATGATAACAGATTCACCTGCATTTGAAAGCCCTCCACTTCCAAAGCTTGCATCTGTGGAAATAGTGTAGATAGAAAGAGAATCATTTATAATATCAGGATATGGTCCAGTAAGAAAAATATATCCGGGATCCACGATAAGAGCATAGTGCGAGGGTTGAATCCAAATTGGACCTGATAAATGGGAGATCGTATCTACTCCATTTCCATCGCTGAGAACCCAGCCATTGATTTGTATCACATGATCTGTGGCATTAAATATCTCTACGAATTCATTTTCATATTCTGATCCCTGAGGATTTGACATCACTTCAGAGATACGTATGTCATTGGCATGTAAGCATATAGCCAACAACACAAGGCATGTCTTGTGCATAATAATCCCATCTGTTTATATTGAGGTTTACTCGATGATTGGAAATTAGTCAGGAACAAAACCGATTACCAACTTTTTCATGATATCAGGAAGAATTAACTTATATTCAAATCGCTTCGCCAAAGTGAGTTTGAATAATTAGGAGGAAACATGAAGATAGTAAAACTAAGTTTTTTAATTGTACTGACCGCTTTGGTCATGCTTAACTGTTCAGGTGGAAAAGAAGTCATCGACATGCCCAAAGATGCAAACAATCCCAAGGGCCCAGCTGATTTACCAGATTGGTTTACCAATCCCCCTGAAGAAGATGATATGTATATCTATGCCGTTGGAATGGGTGAGTCCCGCAAAATGGATCTAGCCATTGACAAAGCCAAACAGGCCGGCAAAGTTGAGCTCTCTGAGCGCATTTCAGCCAGCGTTAAAAGCCAGGTAAAAAGCTTTACCCAGGAAGCAGGCATGACTGAGAATACTCAGATTGTTGAATTCTATCAATCCACCTCAAAAACAGTTACTGACAATACCTTGAATGGTGTTACCGTGTTAAAACGATATCCCTATGAAAAGTCTGGTGGCTCCTGGATTGCTTATGTTCAACTTGGTTTGAAAAAAGATGCCGTTAGCACTGCTGTGGTAAATGTAATTAAAAATGAAGAAGCACTCTATGCTGAATTCAAAGCTTCACAGGCTTTTAAGGAATTAGAAGCTGCCATGGGTGAAACCAAGTAGATTCCGTTCCAAAGACTTATGAAAAGGGCTGTCAATTGACAGCCCTTTTTTATTCCATCAATTCCCGATAAACTTAACCTTCTCGAAAAACGCGTGCTTGTAGGAATCGCCGATGGGTATCTCCTTCCCATCAATCTGCACAAACTGTTTGTGGATCACCTCAATTCTGGGGATAGCCACCAGATAGGAACGGTGGATCTGTATGAATTCATCTCCTGGTAGCAGATCGAGTAGTTGAGCAAATGTCATCCGGGACAGTAATTCCTTGCCATCGATCTTGAAAATGATGTAATGACCATCTTTGCGAATGAGCGAGATTTTGTGTGTATCCACCTGGTGAATCTGTGAACCACTCTTGATGAATATCTTATGATTGATTTTTCCCGTTTTGCTATCACGAATTGGGGTCTCAGGTTCCCGCCTTGAAAATTTGTTAACCGCTGCTAGAAACCGATCAAATGGAATGGGTTTTAGCAAGTAGTCCAGGGCATGGATCTCATAACTTTCCACGGCATGCTCGGAGTACGCAGTGCAAAAAATGACCGCCGTATTGTCGTCAGGGATCAATCGGGACAATTGAAGACCACTGAGATCCGGCATATTGATATCCATAAAGACCAGATCTACGCTGTTTTGTGAAAGATGGTTCAAAGCCTCAAGGGGATCACTGAAGGTGGCATCCAGCTGTAGCCAACTTACTTTGGAAACATACTTTTCCAGGATCTCGATAGCACCATGCTCGTCATCAACGATGATACATCTTACCAGACTGGTCACACTTGAATCTCCAATTTTATACTATATTTATCCGCTGATTCATCGATAGAGAGCTTATGCCTATCGGCATAGTGATGTTCCAATCGTCGTTTCACATTCTCAAGACCGATTCCCTTATGGTCACTGGATGCATGTCGTTCCGGGAAGCGTGAATTCTCAACAGAAAAGCTGAGTTTGTCCGTTGAGGTGTTCAGCAGGATGTGGATCCACCCTTTCCCTTGATTGTTAATTCCATGTTTGAAGGCATTTTCCACAAATGGTAGAAGCATGAGTGGTGCCACTTGAATAGCATCTGGGGAACCGTTAATCACCAACTCAACTTTTGGTGGATCGTCCTTGCTATACTTGAGCAACATAAGATCCATGTAATTCTGCAAGTGGTCTATCTCTTTTTCGAGGCCAGTCAAGTCTCCTTCACTATCATATAGCATGTAGCGCATGAGTCCAGAGAGACGTAATAATGCATCACTGCCTTCCTGGTCATCATGGCGTTGGGTAATGGCATAGATGTTATTCAGGGTGTTAAAAAGGAAATGAGGATTGATCTGGGAACGTAGATATTTCACTTCGGCTGCCAGATTTTCCAGTTCCAGACGTTCCTGGCGGTGCATCTGTTGATTACGGTCGCGCATAAGTCCATAAAAGATGCCGCCAACCATGACCAGCACATTTCCAGAGAGGATAGTCAAATTCAAGATCTCTTTGCGGGAGGTCAGCAACATCTTATCAGACACTTCTCCCGGTCTAGTAGGCAAATTGAACGCCCTCAGAGTCAGTTGGTCCCAGACCCATTCCAAACCTGAACTCAGCAGTAGCAAACCCAGAAATAACCCGGCAACCTGTAGAAGACTATTTATGTTTAAACGCCTGGGGATTAGGGTTCGTGCCACCAACATAACCAATGCAACAGAGAGTAGCATATCAAAGATGCGAACAGCATACAAGCTTCCGTCCAAATTATTGAACTCGCCATAAAACACCGGTCTGGTGGCCGATTGAATCGGTGAAAAATAAACAACACCAAAAAGGAGTATGAGTAGGACAGGCTCAATCCATTTACGTAACATAGTGACCCAATATATCTTTTTTTCGCGTTTCGTCGACCCCTAAGGCGCTCAATCCAGCTATCTCTGACACCAATGGCCATTTTCAAGGCATTAACGAGATATTGTATAAATCAAATGATTCAGAGCCAGGAATCAGGGGGTTCATGCCATTAATCTCATTCGCTGTTTTTTTTCTCTATCTTCCCCTCCATAAACATAAGAAGGAGTCTAACATGACATCAAAGAAACATATACTAATCATCATGCTTATCGGTCTATTTGCTCTCACAGCGATAGCCCAGGAAAAAAAGGTCGTTATCCACAGAAAACCCCATGGTGAGGATATTCACAAGGAAGTCATTATCACTCAGGATGGTGAAGTTTCTGATTCAGCAGCGACAAAGATTTTTGTACGCAAAATGCCCAGGCATGGGCGAAAGGCTGCTCGGATCGTCATCAAAAAATCAGGTTTTTTCAAAAAGAACAAGATCATCATCGATTTTGACCCCATAACCAAAAAGATTATGAAAGTTTTGGATAATGGGAAGGAGATGCATGAGAAAAAATTCCACAAATATCAGGAATACCTTGAGGACGCGACCGAACTCGCCCCCCTGGCAGCACTCCACCCCGCTATGGAAGAGATGGATCTCAAAATTGAATTAGGAGAACTCCCTCCCCTCGAAGGGTTGGAAGGTCTTGACTCCCTCATCGTTCATCTTGAAGCCCTTGAATCAGCACATGCTGTTTTAAAAAAGGAACACTACAAATCAATTAAGCATGTCATTGAATTGGATAATCTGGCCGAGACCATTCAAAACATTCTGGGAGAAAGTGGAGCTACCCCTCCTCAAAAAATTGAGACCATCGCAATTAAAAAGGGTAAGTTTTTTGTCAATGGGGATGAGATCAAAGGAGTTACTGGCCAAAAATGTATTCAAGCCTATACGGCCAATTCAGACCTTTCCCCTGAAGAGATGGAGAAAAAAGGAGAAGAGATCAGTATTCAGATCCATTTCGACTGATCCACACATAAAAGATTCTTCCACTAACGCAGGATCATTTCGGGGTCTGGCGTTTGAAAACCGTCCTTGAGGGGCGGTTTTCTATTTTGTCTTCAATTCTTTTTCATTCCCAAATTTAAACTGGCCTGTAACTCTGGCCATTAGCAACTGAGAGCCTGCCTCATCGGTTGAATCAATCTTTGAGAGAAAACGAAGTGCTTCCTTTCCACGCAGCGTGGTAGCAAGTCTGTTTGACCTGAAAATTCTGACTTTTCCATCCTTGCTGGTCTGATAGGAAAAGGGTTGCTGAGCCAGTGAATCATTTATTGTCATCATTGCCCGAACACTTAATGTTCCAAACTCATCATTAAGAATCCAGTAAAAGCAGCATTGTTGGGTGACAGCCGACTATCAACCGTGGCTTTCATCTCATTTATGATAGACCTGAATTCTTTATAAAACTCCCAGCTAGGCCGTGGTTTATAAACCAGGGTATTCAATTCAAACTGTTGGATCACGCCCTTGGCCGTTGTGGGTTTAACAGAGACTTCTTCAAATGGTTTATGATAAACCGGGAGCATAGAAATAAGGGACCACTTTGCCATTTTCCCGGTGATAAGGACATCCAGCATCATGTTGAATCCCTGCTCTTGATTGCCATACAGCATTTCTCTTAGTCCATTCGCCAGGATTGTCTCATGTTGATTATGGAGACTCTTTACAAAATCTCTAAATTTGGGTTTCTCGAAGAGGCTGACCATGGATGAACGACTCACAAACTTACTCATGGTTTGAACAATGGCTTTAGAATTTCCAAATTGATCCTCTGAAAATGCTTCTTGAACAGATGTGATCATCTTATCCATTTTATGCTTTTTACCGATAGCGACCATGTCGGGGTGTTCAAAGCCACCTGGATACATGTTGAAAAATTTTGCCTCTGCTTGTTTTAATTTCTCTATATTCATATTGTCTTCCTCTGATCGTAATATCTAAATATTTGGTGGAAAGGTTGTATTTAATCCTAGCGAGAAGATAAACCATAAGGAACAAAAATTATCACAATTCGTTGGACAGGATATGTATATTCACAACTCTAAGGTATGAAGGAGCACTTGATGAGATTAGCGTGGTTTCCGAAACGGATGTCAAATTCTATTTTCATCCTTAGTTTAATTTTATTATTCTTTAACTGCAATCAAGCGCAGGAGCCTATGAAATACAATAAATTGACCCCAGAAGAGCAAAGGGTGATTTTAAATAAGGGTACTGAAAGACCATTCAGTGGAAAATTCGAACATCATGATGAAACGGGGACCTATACATGTAAACAGTGTGATGCCCCCCTCTATCATTCTGGTGATAAATTTGATGCTCAGTGCGGCTGGCCCAGTTTTGATGATGAAATACCTGGTGCAGTAAAACGGGTGACTGATGCTGATGGACGCAGAACAGAAATTCTTTGTTCCAACTGTGGGGGTCATCTCGGTCATGTTTTTTCAGGAGAAGGATTTACACCCAAGAATACCCGACATTGTGTCAACTCAATTTCATTGAACTTTGAATCTGTGGAGATCAACATGGAAAAAGCAATTTTTGCATCTGGCTGTTTCTGGGGTGTAGAGTATCAACTTCAAAAAATGGATGGCGTCATTTCAACCAGCGTCGGTTATACCGGGGGGTTTCTACCCAACCCGACTTATAAACAGGTTTGTACTGGAACCACAGGACATGCAGAAGCTGTAGAGGTTGCATTTGACCCAAAAAAAGTAACCTATGAAACTTTAGTCAGACTATTTTTTGAGACCCATGATCCCACCCAGGTCGATGGGCAGGGGCCAGATATTGGCACCCAGTACCGATCAGAAATTTTCTATCTCTCAGATGATCAGAAAGCCACTGCTGAAAAGTTGATTAAACTGCTTGAAGATAAAGGATTGGATATTGCTACTGCACTGACACCAGCGGTTGAATTTTACCAGGGTGAAGATTATCATCAGGACTACTATATTAAATCAGGTGGCACACCCTATTGCCACGCCTACACCAAGAGGTTTTGAGCAAATAATCCCTAGCTAGGATTTGTCTATTTCAATATCACCGTAAAGTTTTTGAAGCCTGACCAATTCTTGTTTTGTCTCTTGCACGATTTTCGTATAAGCCGGATCTAAATAGACATTGTTCATCTCAGATGGGTCTTTCTCCAGATCAAACAGTTCCCAAAAATCGTCTTCCTCATAATAGTGAATCAACTTATAGCGTTCTGTGCGAACACCATAGTGTCGTCTCACATCGTGCCAACCATGGGGGTGTTCATAGTAGTGATAGTAGATTGATTTGCGCCAGTCATCCGGTGCATTGCCCCTGACGATACCCCGTAATGAATGACCCTGCATCTCGGCTGGAATTGCAACCCCTGCAAAATCAAGAAAGGTAGATGAAAAATCCAGATTCATAACCATGTTATCCACTACTTGACCTCGCTGAATCTCTTGAGGGTAACGCATTACCAGAGGCATGCTCAATGATTCTTCATACATAAATCGTTTGTCATACCAGCCATGTTCACCAAGGTAAAAACCTTGATCTGATGTGTAGACAACCAGCGTGTTCTCAGCCAGACCATTTTGATCAAGATAGTCAAGAACACGACCAACATTTTCATCAACTGACATGATACATCGGAGATAATCTTTGAGATAGTGCTGATATTTCCAGTTTAGTAATTCATCACCCGTAAGTTTGAGACGCTTAAATTCCTCATTTACTTTATCATAATGAGCATCCCAAACAACTTTCTGATCATCCGTCATTCGATTGTAGGTCCTCTTCCAGGTCTCAGTGACTTTTTGGGTAAAAGAGCTCTTACCACCGGACCCAGTTTCTTCTTCAATTGACTCGGAGTGGAGCTTCATATCGAAAGTGAGATACATGTCATCGATGCGCATATCAGCTTCACCTGCTGCAATACGACCGATGTATTCATCGTGAAAATTTGCTGGTAGAGGAATTTCCTCATCGGTATAGGCGTCCAGATGCTTCAGATTCGGCATCCAATTACGATGGGGCGCTTTATGGTGAATAAGCATGCAAAACGGTTTTGATTTATCCAACTTGTCCATCGTCTCAAGGGCCTGGTCAGTGATTATATCAGTGGTATAACCGATGTGGGTCTGCTTTTCACCATTTACTGTAAAATCAGGGTTGTAGTATTGACCCTGACCTTTGAGAATGTTCCAATAATCAAATCCGGTTGGTTCTGTCTTAAGATGCCATTTCCCCACAATCGATGTGTGGTAGCCTGCCTGTTGAAGTAGTTTAGGAAAGGTGAGCTGACTGCCATCAAACGTACAGCTATGATCCAACATCCCATTCAGGTGTGAATACTTACCTGTCAATAATGTAGCTCGGCTGGGTCCGCAGATGGAATTGGTGACAAAACTGTTTTGGAATCGAATCCCCTCAGATGCAATACGATCAATATTGGGCGTCTGGATCAATGCGTCATTATAGCAGCTGATAGCCCTCTCGGCGTGATCATCACTCATAATAAAAACAATATTGGGGCGATCCTTCTTCATGCATGAATTCAAGAATAAATTTGGTGCCATCAAAGCGGTGGTACCCATTCCTACGGATTTGAGAAATTCTCTGCGTGTTGTTTTCATCGGTTCCCCTTTGTCATACTGTCTGAACTGACAGTTAACCCAATTCTTGAATTCGTCCTACATCTCGAGATAGCTTTAATTGAGCTTTCCTGCAATAAAAGCTGTGGTCCAGGCTGCTTGAAAATTATATCCGCCGGTAATACCGTCAATATCCAGAACTTCCCCGGCAAAATATAGATTCTCACACACCTTGCTCTGCATTGATTTACCATCGATACTGTCCAGACTCACACCTCCACAGGTCACGAACTCATCCTTAAATCCTGTTTTTCCAGACACTAAAAATGAGTCGTTTGTGAGGACAGTAACCAATTTATTCAGTCCCTTTTTACCAAGCTCACTCCATCTCTTTGTCAGCGGAAGTCCGCTTTTATTTAACAAGTAGCGCCACAATCGATCTGGCAAACCAAAGGGTCTAATATTGGGCAAGAGCTTGCGAGCATGTTCCGTCATCACGTCGTTTAAATGATCTAAAACGAGTTCATGATTGGTTTGATCCAGCCAATTGACCCTGATATCAAAGTTATAGTCTTTTTCATTAAAGATTCTAGCACCAAAAGCTGAAAGCTTCAGAATAGCTGGTCCACTAAAGCCCCAGTGTGTGATGAGCAAAGGGCCTCTTGTTTTCAAACTGGTTCCTGGAATACTGACCAGCACAGGATCTACGGCAATACCTGTTAATTCCACAATGGCTTCATCAGGCATATTAAAGGTGAAGAGGGAAGGCACCGGCTCAACGATCTCATGACCAAGTTTTCTTAACCATTCCAGACTCTCGGATCTGGGTGTTCCGCCACTTGCTATGATGACCTTATCAAAACTCCGGGGAAGTAAATCCTGTCTGGAAAAACTCAACTCGAGCTGTTTCCCTTTTTGTGAAATCGTCTCAATCCCAGACCAAAACTCGCAGATTATGCCCTGAGCTTCTGCCTGATCCAGAAGACAATCAACAATACTGCTTGAATCCTGGGATACGGGGAAAACACGCATATCGTCCTGGATAAAAAGCGGCACACCTCTTGACTCAAACCACTCCATTGTATGCGAAGTGCTAAATGTTCTCAAGGCTCTTTTCATGAGAGATTTTCCTCGTGGATAAGCGCTGGCCAGCTTACTGAGGGATGTATTTCCATTGGTGACATTACATCTGCCCCCTCCGGAAATTTTGACTTTGGCCAGGGGATGACGTGTCTTCTCAAGAATAACTACGTCAGCATCGGGGAAATTTTCTTTAACTGATATGGCAGAAAAATAGCCTGCTGCTCCCCCCCCTATGATGGCAACATCCACGTCAAGGCCCCTTGCAATTATTTGTTCAAAAGGTGTTGGAAGTAACTCGGGATCTTAGCTTCAAAGGTCATTCTTTGCTTTGTACCGGGATGTTTGATATTGATTGAGCCTGCATGCAGGGTCAACCTCTTGATGCCCTTAGCACTATCCCCATAGACTTTATCTCCAGCCACGGGACAATCAATATCCGCAAATTGAACGCGTATTTGATTTTTTCTACCGGTGATCAGGTCAATTTCTACCATGCTGTACCTTTTGGATTCCTGAAGAACTTTATAACCGGTCTTGGCAAGCTTGCCCACCTTTTGATCCTCAGTGGAATACATTTTATGAACCACATTTTCCGCTAGATACGAAGAAAGCACACCTTCCTTCTCAGCGAGGTTCCCATGGATAACAGCATAGTATTTTTTACTGAAGTTTTTCCATTCGTCCTGCAAATAACGTTTATTCTTCTCGCTTTTTGCAAAGACCAGAACACCTGAAGTATCTCTATCTAATCGATGAACGATATAGATTCGTTTTCGAGATTTTGGGTTCCCCTTGCGGACATAATTATTCAAGGCAAAATAGGCTGTTCTATCACGGGTTTTGGCATTACTCATCGACAGGAGACCACTCATCTTATCAACAACCAGAATATCGTTATCTTCAAATAAAATGGTCAGCCCTCGTGGTTGATGACGCTTGGAAGGTTTTTTGGTTTTCTTTGTCTTGAAAGGATCCATGGGTTTTAAATTTACCTCAATTAGGGTTTAAGACTCTGAAGGTTTTTGAAAGTAATCTCGTTTGAAATAAACATAGGCTACGAAGCCCCACCAGGCCAGCAGCGTGGCAACAACAGTCAAAGCAGATGCTTGCGCCACCAACTCTTGGCCCCCAGCTCCCATCATTTCACCGTAGTCACTTAAAAGGCTGGATGTAGCCTGACCATACATTAAGAAGAGAAGTCTATCAACCGAATAGATCATGGTACCCGTGAATATCATCTGAAATCCCCACGGTTTTGCTGTCCACAGACCGAGCCCCATGCCCCCATATATGCCTACATACAAGAGATGGTATATCATTGCAATAACCCCGCTACGTTCGGCACCAAACAGGGAAACTGGAGAGACAATTGAAGCGACCTCCGCCAAAGCGGAGACAAAGAAAAAGAAACCTGCGAATCTCATGGTAAAGCGCGGACCCATGATACCGCTGACCTCAGAACTGCCACTTGAAGACGGTGGTATCCAGAGTTCATTTTCTTTCATGGCTGAACAATAACGACAAAGTATTGCATCATCCTGGATTTCTTCAGCACAGTAGGGACATTTCATTCAATACACCTCATGATTTGGGCAGAGTATAATATTATTTCCCCTTTATTCCTCTATGAAGCTTGGTACCAGGAAGGAAATAATTATTAATTTTCAACAGCCCTTGAGCAGAACGATTTCGTAAGTATAGCGGAAATCATAAAATTCGTATTTCCGAAAACGTCAGGAGTCTTTGATTTCCTCTGATCCATCCGAGTACCTGGCAAACCTGCCCTGATCAGCTGGGTTTATGGGATCATGTCGGTCCCAGGGCCACCCTCCAAATTCTGTTGCCCTGAAATCATCAAATGCTTTCTGAATTTCAGCCTGAGTATTCATAACAAAGGGTCCATAACGAACCACGGGTTCTCCGATGGGTCGCCCCTGCAGGAGAAGCAGTCTGGATTGCACCGAACCATTTTGGATGTGGATCTCCTCTGAAGAAGAAATTTCAACGGCATGGTATTCAGGAATATTCTGCTCTGCGATTTTTAGCGTTTTCCCTTCGTAAAAATAGAGGTCTCGATTTACTCCTTCCTCGCAGGCAGGGAGAACAAAGTCTGCATCAGCATCCAGGGTAATCACCCAGATGGCTACCTGGTTGGTTGATTGAGCCGCCCATGAATCTGGTGCTGGATCAGGGGCTGAAATATCTTCAATGCTTCCGGCGATAACACGAGTCTCAATTTTCCGCCCCTGTGTATCCTGACTCTGAATGATTGGGATGGATTCCGACCAGAGCATTTTGTAAGCAGGTCTGGCTGTTTTTGAAATACCTGGCAGGTTGAGCCAAATTTGAAACAGCTCCAAAGGATTAAGTTGATCTTCTTTTATTAACGGGAACATCTCAGAATGCTGTAAACCACTTCCAGCGGTCATCCACTGCACATCTCCGTCCCCATAACGACCTGTGGCACCTGCTGAATCATGGTGATCTACAAGCCCTTCAAGTACGACTGTGACGGTTTCAAATCCACGATGGGGGTGGGCTGGGAATCCTGGTATCTGACTACCATGATACATGTTCCAACCATCTTTTCGGTCAAAATCTTGACCGATATTGCGTCCAGATAACGATGCGGCTGGACCCATTTTACCATTACCCGCCGGGTAGGCATCATTGTGATGAACACAGAGAAGAAAGGGGTCTCTAGTTTCCCACATGAACCCCAGGGGCTTGATATTTTTAATCATTAATGATTTATCCTTATATCCCCCAAGATACAAGCATACCAGCAGTTCAACTATTAGCGTTGAATATTCTTAGGAAAACTATCCCTGAACCTATCCGATACAAGTGGGATTTAGTGTGGGATCTCTGAAATCAATTGGATTGGCGGTAGACAAAAAAGTATCTCCCTAAAACTACTATCAGAATTCCACCAAGAATCATGAGGGCAGAGATGGTCAGTCTTGAGGTAATCACTTCGGCGACAAACAGAATACCTCCCAGAGCGGCAATGACTGGTACCAGTAATTGAATGACGGCAGCCTGGGTAGCTGATAGTCCTCTTAATGCTGCATACCAGATACTATAGCCTAAACCTGAAGCCAACCCTCCAGATAGCGCCGCATAAATAACACCTTCCAATGAATAATGCGCTTGATTAAGGGCAACAACGATTAGAATAGCGATAAGTGGTATGGTTCTCATGAAATTGTGAGCAGTATCCCGGAGGGGATTTTCAGAGTCCCGACCCCTGAGCGTGTATATTCCCCAGGCGATTCCCGAAAACATCATGAGTGAAAACCCAAGGGGAGATGGTGTTGACACCCCAGGCAAGACAAGATACACAAACCCTCCAAACGCCAGAGCCATGCCCACCCACTCACTCGTATGCAGACGGTTGCCTGAGAAAACTGAAATGAGGATCATGGTTATCTGTACTGCGCCAAATAAAATCAAAGCCCCGGTACCTGTATCCAGAGTGATATAAGCATATGAAAAGGTGATGGCATATAAAAATAACATGAGGCTGGAGGTCCAGTTTCCTTTGCGGGGAATAAGTGATTTTTCACGTTGTAACACCAAAAGTAGAAATAGAGTGAGGACGCCTGAGAAAAGTCGTATCGCTGTAAAGCTGGCTGCATCGATAGCCCCGCCACCCAATGCCAGGCGACAAAGCACGGAATTTGCCGCGAATGCAATCAAGGCCAGACTGGTAAAAAGAATTGTTCTTAGAATCGGAATCTCCGAATTTCTGCTTCTTCTATATCAATCAATTTGATGTTCTTTACCTTTTCCCTGGTTCCGAGTTTCATCGTTGCCCACTTTCAGCAATTTTTATCATATTGACCCCGTCAATTAGCATAAGTTATTTCTGCCAATCACTCCAGTTCAGTTTCATCCTGAGAAGTGTCCATTTCTAATCTTCACGGTTTGGGATCGTCTTATAAATTTTGAAGCCAAATTGCTTGTAACATTGAATCGCAGATTTATTAAATGCAAATACTCCCAGATCCAGCTCCTCCAACTCCAAATCATCGAAAACGAAATGGAGGGCTTGTCGTATCATCATTTTGCCCCAGCCCTGCCCCCTATGTTGTTTTGGTCCAATGAGTACTCTGGCAAGCACAGCACTTTTCTCAACATAGTTCACTCCCATAACCTCGATATGACCGATAGTGGCACCAGCTAAGATAGCTTTAAACATAAAATGAGGGGGGTTATCAGGTCTGGTCAATTCCAGTGTGGCAGAGAGTTGCTTCTCATCCAGAGGGAACACGTATTTTGGACCTGACCACTGTAGTAAAAAATCAACATCTGGCACCCAGTCAATCAGTCTCTGCATATCTCCTGCTTCAAATTTTTCCAGGGTGATCATTTATTTTTGCTCCATCCTTAAATTAATTAAAGAATCTCATCCCGACATGCTCGTGCATTTATGATTGACGCTAAAACAATGACTCAGGTTAGACAATAATATATTTTTGGAATCTTTGTGACTTGAAGCTTACAGAAAGCAGGATCGGTAGATATTTTAAAATCCCATAAGACCACAACAACGACTACACTGGGGCAGGACGCCACCCTCTTTGTTCAGCAAGTTGCGAAATTCACGGAATCTGTCGTTGTTCCAGAGCTCCAATAGGGGGGTTTCCTGAATATTGCCTACTTTGACATCGATATAATCGCGACAGGTTACAACATCTCCATTGGGCATAATATCTATCATCAAGTAGGGGGCGACACAGGGTCCGAACCCTAAAAAGTCCTCAGGCTTTTCATAGTAGGGGATAATTTTCTCGCTATCAATGAAGGGTACTGGAAACCAACCAAAAGGATATTTCTTTTTTGATATCTTTTCAATGGCTTGCTCTACTTGCTCAGCCTTGATCGTGGAATTTTGACCGATATAGGATTTCCAGGTCTCTGCTTTCACCCCCATTTCTCTCATTAGAATATCGGCATGTTTTTCACCGATCTCCTGGGTTGTGAACCAGGATAGATACAGGATGAGGCCATCTGGACCCAACTCGGCAACTGTATCGAACATACTTTCCAGGTGATCCTGGTTGGTATCGGAAACAGTCGCAGAGATCAAGAAGTAGGGATCAGGTTTTTTCCCGCGCTCTTCAAGCAGCAATTTGATGCCCCTGGAGGTTCTTTTAAACGTACCCGGAACACCTCGGGCTTGATCATGAATTTCCTCAGGACCATCCAGCGAGCAGGTCAGCATATCCCATTTCTGTTCCACAATCTGTTTGGCACTGCGCTCCAGTGCTGCTCCGTTGGTGATAACGTACACATAACAGCCCTTTTCCTTGATGTAGGCTGTCAGTTTGAACAGGTCCTTATAGAGCAGGGCTTCGCCACCAGTTATATAGAAGATGGGCTTATAATGAGCGGTCTCGTCCACTATTTTCTTATAATCCTCAAAAGTCAATTCTGAAAGCAGGTGATCACCGGCCCCCTCATTCATATAGCCTTTATCACCAAACTGACCACAGATGGCACAACGTTGATTGCAACGATTGGTTATTCGCAGACTGATTTGATAAGGGGGACGACTGGCAATGCCCTTCTCCGCCTTTAAATCTTTATTTACGTGGAGATGCTTGCGCCAGGCAGCACGGGTAACAACGGGTAAATATTTCAGTCTGGGGGCAAGTGCTTTTGCAAACATACCAACAGGTAAACGACTTAACATAAAGTAATTCCTCGGCTATATCAATTTCAACTCTCTAATGGTGCTTCCTATATTAGGACTGATCTCAAAAAATCAGAGTGTGAGTTTCATTTTTTTTCTTGATTAAAGATAAGTTCTCTAATTGACGATATGCAATGTCTGCCAAGATTTCTTTCTAATTCTTCCTGAATAATACTAGATTATAGACCGGCTCAAAAAGAAACCGACTAGAGTTGATCATATCCATGTACTTGAGATTTAGACCATGACATATAACTCCTTTTCCCTCTCTGGCAGCATTGTTGATGTAATAAATCAACGCATTTTTCCCGGAACCATCCATATTGAGAACGGCAGAATCAAGTCTGTTGTTGAAGAATCCGTTTCGGAAACGCAGTGCATCCTTCCGGGACTCATTGATGCACATATTCATATTGAAAGTTCCATGCTGGTTCCCACAGAATTCGCCCGAGCCGCCGTAATTCACGGTACGGTTGCCACGGTTTCTGACCCCCACGAAATAGCCAATGTTTTAGGTATTCGTGGTGTAGAATTTATGCTGGAAAACGCCGGTCAAACACCCTTCAAGTTCCATTTCAGCGCGCCTTCCTGCGTACCCGCGACTCCCTTTGAGACGGCTGGCGCTGAACTTTCTGCACCTGAAATCGAAACCTTACTGCAGCGTGATGATATTGTAAGTCTCTCGGAGATGATGAATGTACCTGGTGTTTTGAATGATGCAGAAGATGTAAAAGCAAAATTGAAGCTTGCTCAAGCAGCAGGAAAAGTCGTTGATGGACACGCACCGGGACTACGGGGTGAGGCAGTTAAGAAGTATGTCGAAGCGGGTATTACCACAGATCATGAATGCTTTAGCCTGGAGGAGGCTCTGGAAAAACTATCTCTGGGTATGCGCGTGCAAATCCGCGAGGGATCTGCTGCCCGCAATCTGGATGATTTGATGCCCCTCCTCAATGAGCATTTTAAAGAGTGTATGCTGTGCAGCGATGACAAACATCCCGACGATCTGGCAGAAGGTCATATCAACCTGATGGTTAAAAGAGCCCTCGCGACAGGCGTTGATCCACTCAAGGTTTTATGGAGTGCGTCGGTTACCCCCATAAAAACCTATGGACTTGATGTAGGGTTATTGCAAACAAATGACCCTGCGGATCTGATGATAGTAGATAACCTGACAGACTTCAATGTCCTGAAAACATATATCGGTGCGAATCTGGTAGCTGAACAAGGTGCCACCAAGCTTGTATCTCCGCCTGTTCTTGCTGTGAATCGCTTTGAAGCGGAACTGCAAAGTGCTGAGGCTTTTAAAATCAAAACAAGCCTACCTGAAGTACCGGTGATTGATGTTATTGATGGCCAGCTCGTAACAAAAAAATACCTGTGGAGTCCGGATCTTGATTCAGATGGATTTATCAAAACGAATATGGATCAGGATATTTTGAAAATTGCTGTTTTAAATCGCTATGCGCTTTCTAAACCAGCTGTGGCTCTCATTCGTAACTTTGGTTTAAAGGAAGGGGCTATTGCTTCATCAGTTGCTCACGATTCACACAATCTTGTCGCCGTAGGCACCTCAGATGAAAATCTAGCTAGAGCCATTAACCTCATCATCGAGAACAAAGGAGGCATTTCGGCCGTCACCAGTAGAGGTGATCATGTTTTACCACTACCCGTGGCTGGGATTATGAGCAATGACGATGCCTTTAAGGTTGGTAAAAGATATGGCGAGATGGACGATCTTGCGAAAGAGATCGGCTCACAGTTAAGTGCACCCTACATGACCTTGTCCTTTATGGCTCTCCTGGTTATTCCTGACATCAAGCTCAGCGACAAAGGACTCTTTGATGGTAAATCATTTGAGTTTATGGATGCATTCGAATGAGCAAATCCACGAGTGTGTTGGGCACACGACTTAAACGAGTTGATGCTAAAGGTAAGATAAGGGGTGAAATAAAATTTCTGTCCGATATTCAGGAAGCAGATATGCGCCATGCTGCTCCGGTATTCTCCCAAGTAGCATATGGAAAGCTCCTGGGAATTGATACTCGGGCGGTTGAAAATGATCCTGATTATATCGCATTTTTCTCAGCCAGGGATATCCCAGGCGAAAATCAAGTCGGTGTTATTCTGGAAGACCAACCGCTTATGGCCGATGATGTGGTTAGATATGTTGGCGATAGTGTGGGTATTCTCATTGCCAAAACAGCGGAGTCAGCTCAGCGTCTTTCTCGATTAGTTCTCGTAAATATCGAGCCTGTCCCTCCCCTGTTCTCCATCAATGAAAGTCGTGATGCCACAGATAATTTCCTACACGAGACCAATCTGGCCTGTCAACATCAGGTGAAACGTGGAGATCTGGATAAAGCTTTCGCAGAAGCAGACCACATCATAGAGGCTCAATTTGAAACACCTTTTCAGGAGCACTACTATCTAGAGCCGCAAGCTTGCATTGCTCAAGTCACCCCTGAGGGTGGCATTGAAATTCTGGGATCAATTCAGTGTCCCTTCTATGTTCAAAAAGCTGTTTCGAAAGCGTTGGCAATCCCCTTCTCAAAAATTCGGGTAGAGCAATCACCCACTGGTGGAGCATTCGGGGGCAAGGAGGATATTCCCTCAGAAACCTGCACTCGAGCGGCGCTCGCAGCTCTGATTCTCAAACGACCCATTAAAATGGTATATGATAGAGCCACTGATATTCAACTTACCAGCAAGCGTCACCCCTTTCAAATGCATTACAAGGTGGGTGTGTCAAAATCCGGAAAGTTACTGGCAGCTGAAATCAAGCTTGAAGAAAATGCTGGGGCTTATGCCACTTTATCCTCTGTGGTCTCTTACCGTTCGGCCATGCAGGCTTTGGGACCTTATGTGATTGACAATATCTCAGTAGAATCAAAATCCTATTATACCAATTTACCCCCGACTGGTGCTTTTCGTGGCTTTGGCTCACCTCAAGCAGCCTTTGGTCATGAACGGATGATGGACGTTATTGCTACACAGCTGAATATGGATCCTATTGAATTTCGTCTACAAAATATTGTGAGGGTAGACACTCAAACCCTCACAGGTCACCATTTAATAAGCAGTGTCGGGGCCGAAGAGACACTAAAAACTGCGGCTGATGCATGTGATTGGACAAATCGTGAATCAATCAATAATGCTCGCTGGAAAACTGGTTATGGGGTCTCACTGATTCACTATGGTAATTGTCTCGGAGCTGCCGGCTGGTTTATGGATGGTAGTGGTGTCAAGATCAAGCTTCATCGGGATGGTTCCATTTCAGTCGCTTTTGGTCTCATCGAAATGGGACAGGGCGCACTCACCGTCGTCCAGCAAATGACAGCTGAAGCCTTGGGAGTGGAGCCCTCGAGAATTACCGTTTTGCCAACCGATACAGACCAGGTACCAGATAGTGGACCCGCGGTTGCCAGTAGAAACGTTGTGATGACAGGAAACGCAATTCGTGATGCAGCGAGCAAATTACTACCCATCCTGAATGAAGCCGCCGCCGAACTCATGCAGTGCGATCTGAAAGAAATAACTATTGAGCAGGGTGAGGTAAGCAATATTCGGAATAATGAAACACTGAGTTTTGCGGAGCTCAGCAACTATCTCTATTTGTCCAACCGACCTATGGATGTGTTGGGATGGTGGCATGTTCCAGAACTTGATTATGATGCAGCAAGCGGAGTTGGTGAAGCCTACTTCACGTATTCCTATGCTACTCATATTGCCCGAGTCAAAGTTGACACCCTCACAGGTCAAGTAAAGGTGGATAAACTTTGGGCTTCACATGATGTGGGAAGAGCAATTAACCCTGCGGGCCTGGAAGCTCAAATTGAAGGGGGTACTGCCCAGGGGATAGGTTGGGCACTAACAGAGGATTTTAAAGTTGATGAAGGAAAAGTCTTAACCGATAATCTCACAACCTATCTTTTACCAACAGCCCTGGATGTGGGTGAAATCGAATCAATTCTGGTGGAAGATCCTGAACCTGAGGGTCCCTGGGGTGCTAAAGGTATCGGAGAGCCCGCCATCATTCCAACAGCTGCAGCTATAGCCAATGCAGTTAGTAACGCTATGGGGAAATCAGTTACTCATATTCCCATAAGGCCTGAACACATTTTAGATATGGTAGGTGAATGAGATGGAACAGCTCTTATTACACAATTTACGTATTATTGATCCCTTTGGTGAACGAGAATTTCTGGAGCACGCCTCAATTCTCATTGAAGATGAAGTCATCAAATTTGTCGGTCGTGGTTTTGCCCATGTCAACTTCGAAGGGCAAATTCTAGATATGAAAGGCAAAACCGTTTTGCCTGGAATTATCAATGCTCACACCCACCTATACTCAACGCTGGCCATGGGAATGCATCCACCCCAGAAATCACCAAGTAATTTTGTTGAGCACCTCGAAGAGGTCTGGTGGAAATTGGACCGTGGACTGGACAAGGCATCCACACGGGCTTCCTTTGAAGCAGGACTCATGGATTGCATTCAAAATGGTACCACAACTATCATTGATCATCATGCAAGTCCACTTTTCGTTGATGGGTCTTTGGATCTTCTGGCAAGTGTAGCAGAAACATTTGGTGTAAATATTAGTCTTTGTTTTGAATGCTCGGACAGAAACGGTACAGCAAACTTTAAAGATGAGTTAATGGAAAACATTCGTGCCATAAAGAAATATGCCTCGAATCCTTACATCTCCCCACGCCTGGGACTGCATGCTTCATTTACACTTTCAGATGAATCTTTGGAGAGTGTGAGCAAAGCTCTGCAGGACTGCTCGGATTGTGGTATTCATATTCATGTTGCTGAGGACCTTGCTGACGAAAAGGATGCCCAGGCGAAAGGGTATCGTTCAGTGATTCAGCGCTTGGATGATTTTAACCTGCTCTCTAATCAGTCTCTGATTATTCATGGTATCTTTATGACCCGCGAAGATCGCCACATGCTGTTAAAACATGGCTGTAAACTCGTTCATAATCCGACTTCAAATGCCAATAATCAGGTTGGCGTACTGGAGACAGAGATTATCGAATCCATGGGACCTGGATTAGGGACTGATGGTATGCAGAACAACATGCTTAAGGAAGCCAAAGAAGGTACACTCGTCCGAGCCGCCACAGAGAGTCTACCAGTTGACTATCTGGAGCTCCTCTTTCAGAATAATCCAGATATTGCCGTAAAAATATTCGGAAAATTAATAGGGCACATTGAAGAAGAAGCCCAGGCCGATCTGGTATTTTATGACTATGATCCTCGAACAGAGTTGAATGCTGACAATTATAGCTCTCACCTACTCTTTGGCTTTGGGAAACCCTCAGATGTCATGACTCGGGGAACATTTCGTCTACGTAACAAGCAAATGGTAGGTATGGATGAGTCCCGGATTCGTGAGAATGCCCGCAAACAGAGCAAGCGCCTCTGGTCAGCTATGAAGGCCCTATAGGTGTATAATGAACATAATAACAAGAAAGAAAAAATATGACTATTGATTTCCAACAGATACTAAACCAGGCAGAAAAATATCGCCCTGAGATTTCCAGGTTTTTGCGAGATATGATTGCCATCCCCAGCGAAAGTACCCAGGAAGAACTTGCCATTCAGCGCATCAAGGAAGAGATGGAAAAAGTTGGTTTTGACAAAATAGAGATTGATGAGATGGGCAATATTTATGGCACTATTGGTCATGGTTCGCATGTCATCGCCATGGATGCACACATAGATACAGTGGGTGTCGGCAATCTTGAAAACTGGAAAGTGGATCCCTATGAGGGTTATGAAGATGATGAAATCATAATGGGTCGCGGAGCCTCAGATCAGGAAGGCGGTATGGCCAGTATGGTTTACGCCGGTAAAATCATCAAAGATCTTGGTCTGGAAGCTGACTACACGCTTGTGATAACCGGTACAGTCCAGGAAGAAGATTGTGATGGGTTGTGTTGGCAGTACATCATGGATAATAAGAAGATTCAACCTGAATTTGTGGTGAGTACTGAGCCAACTTCATGCAGAATTTATCGTGGTCAACGCGGACGCATGGAAATCAAGGTCACTACCTCAGGAATCAGTGCACATGGCTCAGCACCAGAACGAGGTGACAATGCTATTTATAAAATGGCACCTATCCTTCTGGAGCTTCAAGAATTAAATACCCGCCTGGCAGACCATGACTTTCTCGGGAAAGGTACCTTGACAGTATCTGAAGTGTTTTTTACCTCACCCTCACGTTGCGCCGTCGCTGATGGTTGTTCTATTTCAGTAGATCGTCGTCTAACCGTGGGAGAGACTGCTGACTCAGCAATGGATGAGATCAAGAATCTTCCCTCGGTGAAGGCTGGAAAAGCAATGGTGGAGATGTACGATTACGAGCGACCAAGTTATACAGGTTTCAGCTACCGAACTGAAGCCTATTTCCCAACCTGGTTGATTGAAAAAGATCATGTTGCGACCACATCATTGGCGGATGCCTACAAAGGGCTATTCAATGAAGAGCCTGTGGTTGATAAATGGACTTTTTCTACCAATGGTGTTGCTATTATGGGAAAATATGGTGTGCCCTGTATTGGATTCGGTCCTGGAGCTGAAGAGGAAGCGCATGCTCCCAACGAAAAAACCTGGAAAGATCACCTGGTAAAGGCTGCAGCGATGTATGCAGCAATACCACTAACATATTTGAAAAGACTTGAGGCAAAATAATGCTGGGAACAACACTCAAAGGATTGTCTGCACCCTTCGAGAGCCTTCAGGGAGACAATCCGTGTGCGTCTTACTGAGCACTTCGACTTGGCTCAGCACAGGCCTGTCGAAGTATAGCACACACTTATGAGGAGCATCATGAAAGAATATTTAAATAAAATTAAATCACTAGATTTAAGTAACTACGGTCACGATTTTCTGCTCACCTGGGATAAAACACAGGCTGAGCTGGAAGCAACCTTGCTCATGGCAGAACTCTTGAAGGAGAGACATCGTCAGGGCAAACCAAATCTGGTTTTTGATTCCGGTTTAGCAGTTTCAATCTTCAGGGACAACTCAACACGGACACGCTTCAGCTTTGCCTCGGCAGCCAATGCTCTGGGTCTGGCAGTATCTGACATGGATGAGGAGAAATCTCAGGTTTCCCATGGAGAAACGGTCCGTGAAACAGCCAATATGATTTCATTTATGACCCGAGTCATCGGCATTCGAGACGATATGTATCTGGGTGAAGGTCATAGTTATATGAAAGAAGTTTCCAGTGCGGTTCAGGCTGGATTTGATGAAGACGTTTTACACAACAGACCCGGTTTAATAAATCTACAGTGTGATATTGACCATCCCACGCAGAGCATGTCAGATCTGGCGATGTTGCGAAACTATTTTGGATCCCTGGACAACTTGAAGGGAAAGAAGATAGCCATGTCCTGGGCCTACTCACCCAGTTATGGCAAACCCTTATCTGTCCCTCAGGGTATCATTGGTCTCCTCACTCGCTATGGAATGGATGTTACTTTGGCGCACCCGGAAGGTTATAACCTCATTCCAGAAGTAGTTAAATTAGCAGATAAACAAGCACACGTCTCAGGTGGATCTTTTCAGACCACCAATAACATGGATGAGGCATTTTCCGGTGCCGATATCGTTTACCCAAAATCCTGGGCGCCATTCCACGTCATGGAAAAAAGAACTACCCTGTTAAAAGAAGGTGATCAGGTCGGGTTAAAAGATCTCGAACAGAGCTGTCTGGCTAACAACGCAAAATTCACTGACTGGGAATGTACTGAAGACAAAATGAAACTCACAAAAGGCGGTAAAGCCTTATACATGCATTGTCTGCCAGCAGATATCACGGGAGTGAGCTGCGAACAGGGAGAGGTGAGTGCTTCAGTTTTCGACAAGTACCGCAGAGATACTTATCTGGAAGCCAGTTATAAACCATTTATCATCGCTGCTATGATGTTTTTTACAAGTCAAAAAGATCCGCTTGCGGCTCTAGACAAACTAGCCTAGCAAAGGACAAACCAATCCGCGTAGAAAGCGGCTTTAGAAAGAATGAAAAATATGAACACTGAGCAAATTCTTAAAAACACGATTCAACGCTGCAGAGAAAATAATATCATATTACCAACCTATAAGCAGATGGCTGACCCAGATTTGATTCCTGAGGGCATCAAGTCAGAACTGTCAAATATTGGTTTGTGGGACCTGAATCCTCGGAATCTTTTCCGTTTAACCTGGCAAAATGAACCAGTGAGCAAGGGTGGCGGTTTTGGTGATGTCAATTATATCGAACTCCCTCCAGAATTAACCGGCGTCAAAGCTCGGATCATCGTTCTTATTGGTAAGTTTTTTCCCACAGGAGCCCATAAGGTTGGAGCCACCTTTGGACCTCTCGTAGAAAAATTGATCTCAGGTCAATTTGATCCAACACGCCAGAAAGCGCTTTGGCCATCAACGGGAAATTATTGTCGAGGTGGCGCCTACGATGGCTATTTGTTGGGCTGTCCATCAATTGCTGTGCTCCCCGAAGAAATGTCGAGAGAACGCTATGATTGGCTTGAAAAAGTTGGTGCTGAAATCATCCGAACCGAGGGTGGAGAAGCCAACGTAAAAGAAATCTATGATAAGGTGAAGCAATTGGAGGCTGAACGAGGGGATGAGATTGTCACCTTGAACCAGTTTGATGAAATTGGCAATGCCTTGTGGCATTATGCAGTCACTGGTAGAGCCATGGAAAAAGTTTTTAACCAGATCACCGCAGGACAGCAAAGATTTAGCGGTTTATTCCTGACTCAAGGATCAGCTGGAACCCTGGGATCAGCTGATTATCTACGCCAGAAGTTTCCTCGTCTGCATGTGGCAGCCGGTGAGGCATTGCAAGTACCCACATTACTTCAAAATGGATATGGCGCCCACCGAATAGAAGGTATTGGTGACAAACATGTCCCCTGGATTCATAACATGAAGAATATGGATATGGTCGTTGGAGTTGATGACAATATTCCCATGAACTTGATCCGTCTTTTTAACGAGCCAGTCGGACATGACCTACTGAAAGCACAGGGTATCGATCCTGATCTCATTGAAAAATTGGAGTATCTGGGCATTTCGAGTATCGCCAATATTGCCGGTGCTATCAAGATGGTCAAATACTACGAATACAATGAGCATGATGTGGTCTTCACCGTCGCTACAGATTCAATGGAAATGTATCAATCTAGACTTGCAGAGCTCAATCAAGAGCATGGCAGTTATAGTGAAATCCGAGCCCACATTGATTATGAGCGCTATTTGCAGGGAATAGATGATGAAGGCGTGCTTGAGCTCAACTACCGAGACAAAAAACGCATGCACAATCTGAAATATTTTACCTGGGTTGAGCAGCAGGGCAAAACCGTTGAAGAACTGGATGCACAATGGTATGATGATTCTTACTGGACATCCAAATTTCATCTGGCTGATGAATGGGATGAGAAAATTGAAGCTTTTAATGATAAGACTGGCCTCCTGAAAAAATATGTCTAGTCCCGTGACAAGCAGAAGGAGGATACATTGATTCCACAAGCGATTACTGGTCTGCAGTGTTACCAGTGTAAGTGGATGGTACCCGCTGAGCCCTTTTCATATACTTGTCCAAAGTGCGGAAAGAATCTGGATTTTATCTATGATTATGGCAAAATCGCAGCGTCTTGTAGTCCCCTTTCGCTGAATAATGATCATGATGCGTCTATGTGGCGTTATCTCCCACTACTTCCTGTAAGGGAAGCTCCCGAGAATAGATCATTGCGAGTTGGCGGCACTCCATTGGTGGATTTTCCACGCATTGCAAAGAAGACCGGGATTGCACGACTGCAAATTAAAGATGATACACGCAACCCGTCTGGCTCTCTGAAGGATCGGGCCAGCGAGTTGGCTATTCAACATGCTCGAGAACTGGGTCAGGATAAAATTATTGCCGCCTCTACTGGCAATGCAGGCTCTTCACTAGCTGCACTGACTGCATATCACAACATGAAGAGCATAATTCTGGCTCCTGCTACTGCCCCACCTGCAAAATTGACACAAATCCTTCAGCATGGTGCTCAATTGGTTCCTGTAAATGCAAATTATGATGCTGCGTTTGATCTGGCATTTGAATGGGCTCAGAAACATAAGAGTTATTGTCGCAATACTGGTATAAACCCAATTCTGGCTGAAGGTAAAAAGACAGTAGCCTTAGAAATAGCTGAGGAAAACGACTGGAAGGTTCCTGATCATATCTTTATTCCTGTAGGAGATGGCTGCATCATCTCAGGAGTGTATAAAGGTTTCTTTGATCTAGTATCACTTAAATGGATAGAATCTATGCCAGCCTTACACGCCGTTCAGGCCGAGGGATCAGCTGCCATTGTGGACAGTCTTTCAGATGAAGGTGAGATCCAGACAGTATCAGCGAATACGATTGCAGACAGCATCAGTGTTGACCAACCCCGTGATGGTGGTAAAGCGAGACGAGCTATCCTTGAAAGCGGTGGTCGGGGTTTCCGGGTAAGTGATGCTGACATTCTAGAGGCACAAAAGCTGCTTTCTGAAACAACAGGCATATTTGCTGAACCTGCTGCTGCAGCTGCCTATGCCGGATTTATGCAAGCCTTTAAAACAGGGGTTTTTAAGCCGGATGATCACGTTGTTGTTCTCATCACCGGATCAGGACTAAAGGATACTGCAAACGCTCAAAAACTTCTTAGACCCATTGAATCAGTATCTGCAACCCTTGCGGACGTTGAAATCTTTCTGGATAATCCTCAGGATTAAGCATGTTGCATCATCCCCGACCTCATACCTTTCAACTCGAAGTCACCATCAATGGTGAACTCGTTAAGCGAGAAATTCCAACTCATCTAAGACTTTTGGATTTTCTGAGAGAGGATCTGGGTCTCACGGGGAGTAAAGAAGTTTGCGGGGAAGGCGAGTGTGGTGCGTGTACAGTCATTCTAAACGGGCAGACTGTCAATTCTTGCCTCATTTTGGCTGTGGAAGTCCACGGGGCTTTTATCATAACTATTGAAGGCTTAGCTGATACCCAGGAACTATCAGCAATGCAAAAATCTTTTGAAGACCACCATGCCGTTCAATGTGGGTTTTGTATTCCAGGTATGGTTCTCACCGGTGAAAAACTATTGGAACGTAATCCGCACCCCAGCCGAGATGAAATTAAGTATGAATTATCCGGCAATATCTGTCGCTGCACGGGTTATCACAAAATTGTGGACGCCATTGAAAATGCTGGGGTTGATGAATGAAATTTCATCAACCCACCTCCATTCGTGAGTTTCTTGAATTGAGTTCAACCCTTTCCAGTCACTCCTCCAGCCTATTGGCCGGTGGTACCGATTTGATGCCCCGTTATGAAAGGGGACAAGCATTACCTGATCACTTGATCGATCTAAAAAAGCTATCTGATCTTTACCATATTAACATCAAAGACGAGTCTGTGCAGATTGGTGCACTGACCAGTATCCAGGCTATTCAGGAGAATCAATTAATCCAGGCTGAATTTAACGCTCTATATATGGCCGCCCATGATTTTGCTGGAGCTCAAATCCGTCACCGAGGAACTATTGGTGGTAACATCGCCAATGCTTCTCCTGCAGGAGATTTATTGCCTGCGCTTTATGCCTTTGATGCCATACTCACACTGATTGGGCCAGATGGTGAGAGACAACTGACTGTTCAAGAATTTATTCTGAGTCCTGGAAAAACGAGCTTAAAGCAAAGTGAAATCCTGGTGTCCATCACCTTAAAACGAAGTGGGTATAAATCAATCTTTCAAAAAGTAGGTCTCCGTCAATCCATGGCCATTTCAGTGGTAAATCTTGCATTTGTTTATTCTAAAAAAGGTCAGGACTATCAGTATCTGAAAATAGCTTGTGGAGCGGTAGCACCCACCGTTGTCAATCTGGATAAATTGACCAGTACGATTATTGATAAATCCAGTAAACCAGACGACTGGCCCCTTTTGATAGAGGCTGATATTTTGCCTATAGATGATATTAGAGCAACAGCAAAATATCGAAAACAGGTCGTAATCAATTTGGTCCAAGCTTTTTTGAAAGGACAATTCAATGGGTAAGGAGTCAAACCTGAAAAAATGGTCTGAGATCAGAAAAAAGGGGAAGTGGAATTACATAATCAACCATGGAATTTTGAGATTCGGTCTGTCAACGTGGGTGATGATACTCATATACTTTTGGTTATTCCAACCCTCAGAACTTCGTCTGACCTTCACCTTGGTATCACTCATCACTTTCCCGTTAGCAGGACTGGCCTGGGGAAGATGGATGTGGTTTTATCTGGAAAAACTTTACTCAAGATTGCCCGTATCCAACGAGGCTCAGAAATAAACGATGAACGATAGACTCTATCCTGTTTCCATTCAACATCTTATCATGTGGATGTTATCAGAGCTCAAAAGCGATCAGCTGTTTGGGATTCAAAAAGACTTATTCTTCACACCTGATGAAAGCGACCCTTTTCGCATGCAGCGTTATGGGCAGATGCTGGAAACCCCCATTGGTGTCGCCGCCGGTCCACATACTCAGCTCTCTCAGAACATCATAGCTGCCTGGTTGTGCGGTGCCCGTTACATGGAGCTTAAGACAGTTCAGACGCTTGATGAGCTGGAGGTTAGCAAACCCTGTATTGACATGCAGGATGAAGGCTATAACTGTGAGTGGTCCCAGGAGCTCAAGCTAAAGCAATCCCTTGATGAATATCTCAATGCCTGGATCGCAATTCATGTCCTGAAAGATCATCTCGGCTGGAATTCTGATCAGGGACCTGGTGTGATTTTTAACATGAGTGTAGGGTACGACCTGGATGGGATTATGAAACCCAATGTCCAACATTTCATGGACCGCATGGAGAACAGTCAAGATTTACTGAATGAAAAATTAAATTTCATCGAATCAATCTACCCCAATATCAAAAACCTGAATATTCCTGCGCGGATGACGGATAATATCACCCTTTCCACAATGCACGGATGTCCTCCTGATGAGATTGAGCGTATCGCCACCTACCTCATCAAAGAACGAAAATATCATACTGCTGTAAAATTGAACCCCACTTTGCTGGGTCCAGAACAACTTCGACAGATATTAAATCACGATCTGGGCTATGAAGCTTCCGTTGTACCAGACGAGGCTTTTGACCACGATTTAAAATATCCAGATGCCCTGAATCTCATTACCAATCTTCAAGCTCACGCTGCAGATACAGGTGTGGAATTTGGTCTGAAATTGACCAATACTCTGGAAGTGCAAAATCACCGACCCATTTTTCCTGAAAATGAAACCATGATGTACCTCAGCGGTCGTGCGCTTCACCCCATCAGTATTAATCTCGCAGCAAAACTGCAAAATGACTTCAATGGGAAACTAGATATTTCCTTTTCTGCCGGCGCAGATGCTTTCAACGTGGCTGATATTCTGGCATGTAATCTTCGTCCTGTAACAACCTGTACAGATGTTTTGAAGCCAGGTGGTTATACACGACTTGGTCAATACCTGGGCAATTTAAAACAAGCCATGCAGACAGCTGAAGCCAAGAGCCTGGATCAATTTATTATGGGAACTGATGATGTTTATCGGGAAATCGATAAGGCTGGCTTAAATACGCTGACGCTCTATGCTGAACGAGTCATTCATAATCCACACTATCACAAACATAGTCATCATTTTGATTCAATAAAAACCAATCGCAAGCTAGGAGCTTTTGACTGTATTTCAGCTCCATGTGTGGATGCCTGCGCTACGGATCAAAACATTCCTGAATATCTTTATCATACTTCGCAAGGCGATTTTGGAAAAGCCTTTGAAGCTATTCAAGAGACCAATCCCCTACCTGGTGTAACAGGTCATGTCTGTGACCATTTGTGTCAATTAAAATGCACTCGAAATAATTATGACTCGCCCCTGTTAATCCGTGAGATCAAACGATTTGTAACTGAGCAGGAAATCGCAAAGGTAGAGGGTTCTGAAATAGCTTCGAGAGATCAGAAGGTTGCCGTGATTGGAGCTGGTCCAGCAGGATTATCCTGTGCCTATTTTTTGGCTAAACAGGGAATCAATGTTGATGTATATGAGAGCAAATCATTTGTTGGAGGCATGGTCTCGGGTGCTATTCCCGAATTCAGATTAAGTGACGATACTATCAATCTTGATATCGATATCCTTAAAAATCTCGGTGTCCGCTTCCATTTTGAGAACGCGGTAGGTCCTGAACTCTATCAGCAAATCCAGGCGTCAAGTGATGACATTTTTATTGGCGTTGGTGCACAACGGGCGTTGAAACTTGGTGTCAGGGGTGAGACCCTCGACGGTGTCCTGGATCCCCTTGTTTTTCTCGCTGAAGTGAGATTGGGAGATCGTCCTGACCTGGGTCAGAACATTGCTATCATAGGGGGTGGTAACACGGCCATGGATGCAGCCCGCACGTCGCTTCGATTGGCTGGTGAGTCTGCTACGGTAAGCATTATTTATCGGAGAACCATGTCAGAGATGCCAGCTGATATTGATGAAATCGAAGCTGCGCTGGCAGAAGGCATCACCTTCCATGAGCTCGTCGCACCATTAAGTTTTGAAGGAGTTAGTAAAGTAAAAGAGATTCATTGCCAGAAAATGGAACTGGGTGAGCCTGATGCCAGCGGTCGCCGCCGACCGGTACCCCTGGCAGGTGAATTTCTGAATTTCCCCGTTGATACCGTGATTCCGGCTATTGGACAGGCCATTAACGTGGATTTTATTAGCGAGGATGATCTTCAGGTAAATTATGAAACCTGTAAAACGAACCTCCCCCATGTTTATGCCGGCGGTGATGCCGTGCGGGGTGCCTCCAGCGTCATCAATGCTATTGGAGATGGACAGATCGCAGCCCGACACATACTCCACAGTATCGAAGCATCTCCAACTCGACATAAAAATGCCCCTCGTCTCATTTCCATAGATGATTTAAAGAATAAAGCGGCCGTCAGAGAGTATGGTATTAGCCCACCCCTGGCAGCCCCCGACACATCCAAAGAGTTTCCTGAAATTCATCGTACCCTCACTCCGGATGAAGCCATCATGGAAGCCAGCCGCTGCTTATTATGTGATGACTATTGCAGTGTTTGCGTGGGAGTCTGTCCCAATCTAGCTAATCTCACCTATACGGTGAATCCAGCGAACTATGATATCCATGAACTAAGTATAGCAGCTGATAAGCAAATCGCTGAGGTCATCGGGCAGCTTGAGCTCAAGCAGGAACCACAGGTCTTGAACATTGGTGATTTCTGCAATGAATGTGGAAACTGCACGACCTTTTGCCCCACTGCAGGAGATCCCTATCTTGATAAACCGCGATTGCATCTTACAGATCAAAGCTATCGGGATTCAAATCTGGGTTATCTGATTTCAAATAATTCAATCCGGACAAAAAAGGATAATTACGAGGCCTCCATTATCCATCAAAACGGAGACTATCTTTTTTCATCTCCTCAAGCTCAAGCCAGTTTTGATGGCGAGTCAAAGAAGCTTAATTTCTTCAAATTGGAATCAGAACCTGGAAAATTTAGTACCCTTGAACCGCTTGAAATGATTGTACTTTATGAAAATCTTAAAGATCACCCCATGTTAAAGAATCGATAAAATCATGACTTCGTTGCTTATTTCAAACCCTCTCGCAGTTGCCACCATGAATGATTCAAGAGATGAATTTTCCGGTGGTCATATTTTAATTGAAGATGGTGTCATCAAATCCATTGGCTCAGAAGCACTGGATATTCAGGCTGATAAGGTAATTGATGCTACAGGCATGGTGATAACTCCAGGATTTATTAACACCCACCACCATCTCTATCAAACCCTAACCCGAAACATTCCATTAATGCAGGATCAGCCGCTATTCTCGTGGCTGACCAATCACTACGAGGTCTGGCGGGAGCTAACTACTGAAGCTGTTGAAGTCAGTACCCAAACGGGTTTGTTAGAGCTCATGAAAAGCGGTGTAACTACCAGCTCTGATCATTTATATCTGTTTCCTTCCAAGGCCAGTCCTGAACTGATCGACACTGAAATTGAGGCTGCCAAGGCGCTTGGTGTTCGTTTTCAACCTACACGGGGCTCCATGTCCCTGGGTAAATCCAGGGGTGGTTTGCCGCCTGATGATGTGGTCCAAACCGAAGATGTGATTCAAAAAGATACAGAACGCTTGCTGGCAAAATATCATGAAGACTCAGACGGTGCCATGACGCGAATATCTCTAGCGCCATGCTCTCCTTTTTCAGTGACAACAGAATTGATGAAGCAAACAGCAGCATTCGCAAGGACCAACGGTCTTCAAATTCATACTCATCTAGCTGAAACACTGGATGAAGAGGCTTTTTGCCTGAAAAGTTTTGGCTTACGACCTGTAGGTCTCATGCAGGAGTTGAATTGGGTATCATCAAACGCCTGGTATGCGCATTCCGTGCATTTGAATGATGATGAGATCAAGGTTATGGGTGAAAATCAGGTTGGGATTTCACATTGCCCATCCTCCAACATGCGCCTGGGATCTGGGATTGCCCGAATCCGTGAACTCCTCGATGTAAATGTCAACGTGAGTCTGGGTGTTGACGGAAGTGCCTCCAATGATTCAGGGGATATGCTGCTGGAAATGCGTAATGCCATGCTCATCTCCCGACTAAGGGAGCAAGATTACTGGCTAACCGCCAGGGATGTCTTACGCATGGCAACCAGAGGCGGGGCAGCCGCCCTGGGTCGCGATGATATCGGACAGCTCAGTGTGGGCAAGCAAGCTGATCTGGCTCTGTTTGAGATGAGTGATTTGGCTCAGGCTGGTAGTCTATCCGATCCCATTGCCTCGCTTATCTTTACTACCCGCCAGCGTGGAGTAGATTGTCTAATTGTTCAGGGTAAAATCATCATGGGAACTGGTGTTTCAAAAGTGAATGAAACAGATCTAGTCTCTAGACACAATCGGATCGCCGCTGAAATGCTTCAACTGGCAACCCAGCGAACTAAAATCGAATTCTCAAACCATCAATAAATAGGTCAATTATGTGGTCTTCAATTGAACAAATCATCAAACCTGACACCCTGAGTGAAGCCTCCGTGCTGCTCAATGAATCGGGCTCAGTAATTTTTGCAGGGGGAAGCTATCTCGTTTCACAAAAAGACGATGAGGTACACACTCTCATAGATATTAATCATTTAATAGATGATAAGATTGGAACCTCTGGTGGTGATCTGCAAATCGACGCCGGTTGCACCTTGCAACAGATTCTTAGTTTTTGTAAGGAAGATCTCAGCCAGGTGATTCTGGCTTCCTGTCCCTCTAAAAATATCCGTAACCAGCGGACCATCGGTGGTGAAATTGCCAGATCGAGACTTGATTCTGATCTGCTGGTCTTTTTATTTGCTGCAGGGACAAAATTAATCCTGAGTCATTCTGAGACTCCAATCGAATTACTCGCCTGGGATGGCAAGGGCATCATCATCAAAATTATCCTCCCAAATCATAATGTGAAGCTGGAGCGTGTCGCCCTGCTCGATTCAGCACCAGCTTATATCATTGTTGGGTACAATGATATGCCGGACGTTATTTCAGTCTGTGTTGGAGGTAAAATTGCCAACATCATTTTCTATCAATCCAAACCTGAGCCTCAGGAAGACGAAGTACGCAAATTCCTGGATGAGGTGGAGGTGGCTTTTAGTGACGATCATCTGGGAAGCTCAGCTTATAAGCGTCATGTGGTTGGTACGCTCTTGCAAGAAATGGCAGGTGCAAGATGAACGTACAATTTGAATTAAATGGTCGTCTTGTTCAGACCGAGCATGAGCCTGGAACCACACTCATGGAATTATTACGCTCCCGAGAACTCTATAGCGTGAAACATGGTTGTGATCATGGGGAATGTGGAGCCTGCACTGTCTTGATGGATAGCAAAAGTGTGAACGCCTGTCTGATCCTGGTGCATACAGTTAGCGGACGAAAAATTGAGACCCTGGAAAGTTTTTCAGATCATAAGACAATGCATCATATTCAAGACAATTTCCTCCATGAAGGTGCAGCGCAATGTGGATATTGCACTCCTGGAATGATCCTAGCCGTAGAGGCACTGAAAAGGGAAGGTGGTGAGATTGACGAACCTGGAGTACGAGATGCTCTGAACGGGAATCTTTGCCGCTGTACGGGCTATGTAAAACCTGTCAAGGCTGGTTTAAGCACCACAAAAGCTTCCCGGGACAAGGAAAATGCTGGAGGTGACTCATGAAAGTGATTGGCAAAGATACCCAGCGCATTGATGGTCAGGCTCTGGTCAAGGGGAACCCAGTTTTTGCAGATGATATCAAGCTTAACGATCTGCTTCATGTTAAAATTTTACACAGTCCAGTCGCCCATGCAAAAATTATTAACATCGATGTATCAAAAGCCCAGGCGCTGGAAGGCGTAGAAGTTGTTTTCACTCACAAGGATTTCAAGCCTCACTACTACACAACTGCTGGTCAGGGTTATCCTGAACCAGGTCCTCGTGATATGCGCATTCTTGATTCAAAGGTGCGTTTTGTCGGTGATCGTGTTGCCTTTGTAGCTGCGGAAACACTGGAAATTGCAGAACAGGCTCTAGGGCTTATAAAAGTAGAATATGAGGAGCTGCCCTGTCTGTTTAATGTGGAAGCGGCCATGACCTCTGATATAATAATTCACTCAAATCCTGATAAAACTGGACTCCATGATGCAACACATAATGTGGCTGCTCATCTGGATGCCGAGATTGGAGATGTCGATAAAACTTTGGAGTCATCAGAGTTTGTTTTCGAAGGCACCTACAGCACGCCCTTTGTTCAAATGGCGTCCATTGAGCCGCATATTTCCCTCACCTGGCTGGATGAGAACAATCGGCTGGTGATCAGAACCTCAACCCAGGTTCCTTTTCACGTACGTCGCATTGTTGCTGAGGTCTTGGATATTCCCGTCGGGAGAATTCGTGTGATTAAGCCTCGGCTTGGTGGTGGATTTGGCGGGAAACAGGAAATCCTAAATGAAGAGTTGGTAGCCGCAGTCACATTGAAGACCGGCAAACCTGCCCGTATTGAGTATACCAGAGCAGAGGAGTTATTTGCGGCTCGATTGAGACACCCCGAACTGGTTACCTTCCGTCTGGGTTTTGATAAGGATCAAATCTTGACCGCCATAGATCTAAATATTCTTGAAAACTGTGGTGCCTATGGACCCCATGCCTTGACCGTGATGTCTGTTACTGCTCAAAAAGCACTCAGTATGTATAAAGCAGCGAGTATTCGAGTCAATGGTGATGGTGTTTATACAAATCTCCCCATTGGTGGAGCCTATCGTGGATATGGAGCTCCCCAGGCCTTCTTTCCTCTGGAAAGTCTTATGGATGAAGCAGCTGAAACCATGGGTATCGATCCGATTGAATTGCGCTTGAAAAATGTCTTTAAAGTTGGTGATGATATCCCAATTGCGAAAATCCTGGGTGAAGGTCGAGAGGGGTTTCCCATGGTGCTCTATAGCACTGAAATCGAAGCTTGCCTGAAGGAAGGACGCAAACTCAGTGATTGGGAACGCCTCAGATCGGAACCGGGAAGTGGTCGTTATCGACGGGGCATTGGTGTGGCTGTAGCAGGCCAGGGATCTGGAATTCCAGGAATTGATATGGGCGCCGCTTTTATCAAGATGAATGAAGATGCCAGTTTTAACCTTCAAGTTGGTGCAACTGATCTGGGGACGGGTTCTGATACAGCCCTGGCTCAAATAGCAGCCGAGGTCCTGGGGGTTTCAGTTGAAAAAATTATTGTCTATTCCTCGGATACTGATATGACTCCCTTTGATACCGGCGCTTATGCATCCAGCACGACTTATATCTCTGGATCAGCAGTCAAAAAAGCCGCTGAAAATTGCAAAACGATGATTCTTGAACAGGGACGGTTGTTGTTGGGGAATCAAGCTGCTGAAATAGATGGGACTTTTGTAAAAGATGAGCAAGGGCAGAGCATTTCTTTTCAAGATATCTGTATCAAGAGCTTCTACACCGAAGAACAAAAGCAAATTATGGGGACAGCATCCCATATGAGCTATGATTCTCCTCCACCATTTAATGCTACTTTTGCTGAGGTGGAAGTGGATACGCTCACTGGAACGGTGAGAGTTATCAAAATTGTATCCGTGACAGATGCTGGTCAAATCATCAATCCTAAGATGGCTGAGGGTCAGATTGAAGGTGGTATACCACAGGCCCTGGGAATGGCTCTATCCGAATTTATGCCCTTCGATGATAAGGGTCGTCTTCTCAATCTGGATTTCAATAGCTATCACATCTACACAGCCAGGGATATGCCTGAACTTGTTGTCCGTTTTGCCAATTCTCATGAACCTACAGGTCCCTATGGCGCTAAGGCAGTAGCTGAAATTCCAATTAATGCGCCAGCACCGGCTGTAACAAATGCTGTCTATAATGCGGTAGGGGTTCGAATTAAACATCTACCTATCAGACCAGAAGAGCTTTTGGGGGCGATGAACAGAAATGGAGCTAATTGATTTATGGAGTGCGCTAAGCATGCTCTGATTGCCCTCTAATAGGGATATTATTGACCCTAATGGCTGAATTTCAGGGTATAATCATTTTTTTTGTAAATCCATGATGGTATTTTATTTAATTGGTGAGGAGATATAAATAATGTCTGATAAAGTCCGCTGTGGCTGGGTGCCACTTAATAAACCAACCTATGTGAAATATCACGATGAGGAATGGGGTGTCCCTGTTCTCGATGATCAAAAAATGTTTGAGTTCCTCATTCTGGAATCTTTTCAAGCCGGTCTCAGTTGGGAAATCGTGCTCAATAAACGGGATAATTTTCGCAAGGCCTTTGCTAATTTCGATTTTAACCAGGTAGCTCTGTTCGGGGAAGACAAGATTCAGGAGCTACTCCAGGACAAAGGGATTGTCAGGAATCAGCTTAAAATCAGAGCTGCTATAAACAATGCCCAACGCTACCTGGAAATCATTGAGGAGTTCGGGAGCTTTTGCAAGTATTTCTGGGGATTCTCAAACGGAAAGCCTCTAGAGAATCAATTTAAGATTCTAGATGATATTCCTGCCAGCACTGAGCTATCAACTACTATCGCTAAAGATTTAAAAGTACGTGGATTTAAATTTATGGGGACGACAGTAGTGTATGCACATATGCAGGCAGTAGGTATGGTGAATGATCACCTCGAGGAGTGTTTCAGGTATACTGAAGTATAATTTGATCCTTCAGGCGAGGATTCAAAACAAAGCAAGCCGATCAAAGAGCAGGCAATCCTCGTTTGGAATTAAACATCCAAACCCAATGACAATTGTCCATGTGGTTCACTGAAATGTGAGCCACCAACCCCTAACAGTCGTACCGGTTCACCGGGCATCCAATTCTTTACTAATAATTTTCTGGCAATTCTGTAAATCTCAAGACCATCATCCAATGGTTCCAAAACGGTATGCTGCCGGGTAAAGGTAGTAAAATCAGCATAACGCAGCTTAAGTGTAATTGTGGCTGCCATAAATTTTTTCTTTTTGAGCTGCTCGCCAACTTTGAAACTTAACTTTTCCACAATCTCCAACAGTTCCGTTTGATCTTCAATATTTTTAGAGAAAGTTCTTTCCGTGCTGATGGACTTGGTTTCATGATCCTCATGGACAGGCCGATCATCGATACCCTTTGACCAACGATTCATCGCCTCGCCTAATTTACCGAATCTCTGCTTCAGGACGTCTTCCTTGATGACTGACATATCTGAAATAGTGTATATACCATATTTAGCGAGACGTTCATTCGCTTTAGGGCCAATGCCTGGGATTTTCTTCACAGGCAGGGGACCCAGAAAGTCGATTTCAGTGCCAGGTGGAACCACAGTGAGTCCATTGGGTTTTTGAAAATCAGAAGCAATTTTTGCAATCATCTTATTGGTCGCAACACCTACTGACGCCGATAGACCAATATCTCTGGAGAGTTTTAACTGAATCTTACGGGCAATGTCAGTGACTTCAATCCATTGATTGACCTCGTCACTTAAATCCAGATAAGCTTCATCAATACTGACCTGCTGGATGATGGGAGATTCAGCTCTGAGGATACCCATGATTACTTTTGAATACATGCGATATAGACCATGTTGGGATGAGATTACAATGAGATCTTTACACCTGCGGCTGGCTTCAATCATGGGCATTGCGGAATGGATGCCATATTTCCTGGCTGGATAAGATGCTGCTGCTACAACCCCTCTATTTTCGCTACGCCCCCCCACGACAATTGGCTTTCCAGCAAGAGTAGGATCTCTCAAGACCTCAACAGAGCAGAAGAATGCATCAAGATCAAGATGAATGATTGCACGTGGTTTGTTGGTGTAAGGTTGCGAGTTAAGCATCCCTCAATTTAGGATGATCTCTTGTTCCTATATATGGGAATATTTATTTGAAAGAGATACTCATGTTAATTCCTGGAATGAGTTCCACTTTCTCATCTGAACCCAGGGTTGGTATCACAGTAGGTGACATAGACATCCGAGTTGATCCCAGCTCTGCCAAAGATCCGTCCGGCTTCACATCAAGTATCTGGCGAGTTAAATATGCACCGCCATAACCACCAGCCATCGCCATGGACAGCATTGGCTCATTGTCTGTCACATCCAACAAGATGGCTGTCCCAAATCCGAATAAGGTTCCAGAGGCAGAGCCTAACAGCATGAGTGTGGATTGTCCAAAACTGAAGTCATCTTGCTCAATCCACTTATCGTATGCAAAGGTGCTTCCCACAGCTCCCAATCCAGCAACCAGAAGAAAAGTGTCCTCATCCCCATCATCAAAAAGAATGGATTGTAGCATCATAGTATTGATAAATCCAAAGCCCCAACCCTGCATCAACATGAGGGCATCTCCAAAAGTATATTGTTTTTCATGAGTCAACTGATATCCGTAGTATGCTCCTATCGGATATGATACCAATTCAACGAAGGTCCTGCCCTTTTTCCTGCTCTCATATTGATCACCGTATCTATGGTCGGGGTTATCGTTGACCACGTTGTAGATTAACCGGCTTGTTACCCCTGCTATTCCCGTCCACATCGTCCAGGCCCAAGCCTGACCATTACTGGGTTCATATTTATCAAAAAGTAATTCTCCACCATAATGCCCTGCTGGAAGCGATGCCATGAGCATCCAGGCCCAGAGTGTCTCCCGCTCCTCTCCATCACCGCTATCTAAATCCAATAACTGATTTACACCAAATCCATATCGTAATCCCAGCAATGACCCATAACGCATCATCTGGGTTCGAGCATGGGACATCTCCATATCTCTGGTGTATTTGTAGGTCAGATAAAAAGCGCCCCCTGCTGAAACCATTACCCCACCTACAAACCAACGACCATCATCAGCATGGAGTACATAGGGTATACCCCAGCCGTATATACCCGAACCGATGGCAATATTCTGTAGCACGAGTGGCCACCGCCCTGACTGGTCGAGAGGTTTATCAAAACGTGGCATCCAGCGTTGTTCCCAGGCTTTGCTACTATCTGTAGACAACAACATGGATTCCACCATGATATCCAGAAGTACCCGCTCTTCAGAACTGATTTTGCCATTTGAAATTGCGGCATCCCAAGCCCGCCGATAGTTTGATTGGCTGTGTACGCTGTCGATTTCTTGAGCTGTAATGTCACTCAGGATGACACAAAGGAAAAGAGCTGAAAGAATTGCCTTCATCATTGCCTCTATTTTTAAGTGTGAAAAGTTAATCACAGCGCGACAATCTTGAAGTGGATTCCGTATATCTCTATTTCCCCGGCTCTCCCCTTTATCAATAATGTTTAAAGAGGAAAGAGCAGGCTTGCAAGGACTTGACTCATGGTTTAAATAGCATGACCCGAAATTGTTGAGTTTTCAGAAAGGGAATTTTACATCTATGTCCGCCACTCTCAACACAGAACGTATCGGAAAACTTCGTAAACGTCTGAATCATCGACGGGCTAGATACGTTCTCTTACAGAACGCTCTTTTTAAAATAAAATCATTTGACCAACTGTTTGTGATCATTATCGCCATGCTCATTGGCGTTTTTGCTGGTGTGATTTCTGCAGGATTCAGAACTCTCATCGACTTTTTCCGTCATTCGCTATGGGGAGAGGGTGCTCTGATTCATGTTGTCATGGATGCACCGCTATATCTGAAAATTGGCATCCCGGCGGCAGGTGGAGCTCTGGTGGCCTGGTTTGTACAACGTTTTGCTCCTGAAGCAAAGGGTCATGGGGTTCCTGAAGTCATGAATGCAGTGGCTACCCAAAATGGTTTTATTCGTATGCGTGTGGTTGTGATTAAAGCGTTTGCTTCTGCCATGTCCATTGCAACCGGTGCTTCTGTTGGTCGTGAGGGTCCTATCGTTCAGATTGGATCAGCTTTTGGTTCTACCATTGGTCAACTCTTTCAGGTCTCCATTCGCAGGATGAAAACTTTCATTGGCTGCGGTGCTGCCGCTGGAATTGCAGCGACTTTTAATGCCCCTATTGCCGGGGCTATCTTCGCTTCTGAAGTCATTCTAGGTGATTTTAGTGCGGCAGCTATCGGACCTATTATTATAGCTTCGGTATTTGGGACAGTCATCAGCCGGGCTCTTTATGGAGATTTTCCGGCCTTTGTACCACCGACCTACACATTGCACTCGCCTGTGGAAATCGCTTTTTATATTGTTCTCGGTATTGTTACAGGCGTAGTCGCCTGGCTATTTGTACGTACCCTCTATAAATCAGAAGATCTTTTTGATGCCTGGAAAGCTCCTGTTGCCTTGAAAGGTTTACTGGGAGGAGCCTTACTGGGAGGTGTCGCAGTATATTTTCCCCAGATATTTGGTGTGGGTTATGAAACCATGGAATCTGTCCTAAGCGGGAATATCGGCTTTACGATCGCCGCCGGCTTGGTGTTAGCCAAAATCTTTGCCACCAGTTTATCCATGGGCTTTGGGGCTTCGGGGGGTGTCTTTGCACCTTCCCTGTTTATTGGATCCATGCTGGGTGGTGCCATGGGAAGTATTATTCATGCCCTCTTCCCGGAGATAACAGCCAGCAGCGGTGCTTATGCTCTGGTGGGGATGGCGGCCATGGTTGCGGCTACAACGCATGCACCTGTTATGGCGGTACTTATCATTTTCGAAATGACAACAGAATATACTGTTATCCTACCCCTTATGATCACCAGTATCATAGCTATGGTGATTTCATCCCGACTGCTGGATGGCTCTAACATTTATACTTTGAAACTTCTGCGACGAGGGATTGACATTTTTGGAGGCAAGGACATCAATGTACTTGATCAAATAAGTGTTAAGGATTTAAAACGTAAGATCATCGATACGATTCCTGACAGCCTGACTCTTCAGGAACTTCTCGAAAAACTGTCCACCAGTTCTGCCTTGAATTTTTATGTGAAGGATGAGGCCGGAATACTCAACGGTATCATCACCCATTCAGCCATGCGTAGATATTTGAATCATCATGAGGAAGTCCCCACCAATGTCACTGTGAGAGACATGATGAACCGGAAGTTCGAGGTTATTACGGACCAGACGCCTATCCATGAGGTTCTGAGAAAAATGATTGAAATGGATTTGGAAGCACTACCAGTGGTTGATGAGAATCGGTCACTTCAGGGAGAGGTTGTTCGAACTGCCATTGTCCATCAATATCAGGAATTATTGATTCATGCTGAATCAGCCAAAGCCATGGCCAGTTCCATGAAGTTTATTCAGAAGCAATATCATGAGAAATCCGAAGTGATGCCTGGTTTTTTTCTGGCACGTATCAATGCCCCTTCGGCTTTTGTCAATCAGTCACTCCGTTCCTTGAATGTCCGTCAATCTTATGGCGTTGATATTTTGTTGATTCGACGTACTGAGGGGAACACAGAGCGGGATATTATTCCAGATGTGAATGACAAGCTCCAATCCTCGGATCAACTACTCATTTTTGGTGAGCAGGCCAGGGTTGAGCTCTTGTGTAACACCGACTAGCTAAAAACATATCGTTTAACAGCACAATCTAGATATAAAGCAGCTTCCCAGCCAACTATTCAGTTTTCTTTTGAAAAAATAATTTGCAATTGAGACTTATTCGCATATATCTTGATGCATGTTAATGTCAATTATATTAAAAGGATTAAAATGAACTTAAAACCCCTGATGCTGCTAGCCGCCCTACTTCCTCTCCTTAACCTCCAGGCAGATGGAAGACGTTATGTCTGGACCTATGAATACCAAACCTTGCATCGTGGAGAAGCCGAGCTAGAATCTTATACTGAGTTCTCGCACCTCGATACTGATTCTGGTAGACAGGCCACAACCACTTTACAATACGAATATGAAATCGGTATGAATGATCGTTTTGATGTGGGGCTTTATCAAAAATTCAAGCAAGCCCACAATTCAGCCATTGCCTATGATGGGTTTAAGCTGAGAATGAGATTTAGGCTCGGTGAAAAGGGTCGCTGGCCTTTAGATCCATTAATATATCTGGAATACAAGAATAATGCATCCTTTGACCATTCCGCCCTGGAAACCAAACTCATTCTGGCTCGAGATTATGAAAAGCTCAATATTTCACTTAACCCTGTTCTGGAGTTTGAGTTTGATGATGAGGCTGAAACTGAGATTGAATTTGAGTATACTGCAGGTTTGAGTTACCTGGTACACCCACTGCTAAATCTTGGTCTTGAAACCAAAGGAAATACCGATCAATTCTATTGGGGTCCCACTCTCTCACACGGTAAAAAGGATTTATGGTTTGCCATCGGATTTCTTTTTCCAGGCTCTGGGAATACCAGTGCCGATCGCTTGATGCGCTTTATCATCGGAGTTGGGCTTTAGGGCGGTCGCTAAAGCCCTTAATATCTCAGGGCTTCGAGGATTTTTTCCAGTAATTCTTGAGAAGCTCTGAGACCCATTGGGGCTGTATTGTGTCCTCGGGTAAAAACTCCCGATAAACGGGTTTGATATCCAGAATGGGCGAACCATTCACAGCATCCAAACCCTGTACCTTCAGGACGCTACCTTCAATGTCTAGAATCTTTGCTGTACTCAGTCCAATCGGATTGGGATGATATGAAGAACGCTGCGCTAACAAGCCCAGTTTGGGCCAATCCTGATTGTTGCGGGGGTGCCGAGAGTCAGGTACGTTTTTATCAGCCGGAATTTGGTGAAAAACGAAAACAATCTCGACATGGGAGAAGGTTTCAAGCCCTTTAAACAGCTCCCTGGAGAGGTCATCCCTGAGACGAACTTCTGAGACAACTTCACCCCAATCATCATCTCTCAGATGATCGCGATCATTTGAGACAAAGGCGATGGGGTTGAGCTCGATTTTTTCCATATCTAAGAATTATCTCACAAGCAGTAACTTTGAGATAGCTGTCCTTGTTTCCGTCTCAAGACGACACAGGTAGACACCTGCTTCAACGGGATTACCATCCCTATCCTGACCATTCCAGGTTACCTGATATCGACCACTGGCTTGAGATACATTCAGCAGTTGAATCACCTCACGCCCCTGGATATCCACAATACTCAGACTAACAGATGATTGTTCATCCAAATTGTAAGGAATGGTCGTTAAGGGGTTAAAGGGGTTGGGAAAATTTGCTCCAAGCGAAAATATTTCAGGCTTATCAAGTCCTTTTTCCGTTAAACCAACTACGTATTCTGACGTTTTCAAAATCCAGTTATCAGGATCCATAACCAGATTTGTAACTATTTCTCCTGGTGGAATTTGAAAATTAAAGGTCATGAAGCCTTCGTTGATTCGTAATACCGTATCGATCACCGATGCCGTGGTTGTTATGCGAAAATCAACTGGCATATCGAAAGTGATGCCTGATTGAGTGACCTGAACCAAAAGATTCTCACCTGTCTGAGCCCGATAATTCTGATACTGGGGATAACTGGGGCCATAGATCCATTGTTGAAAGAAATTATTCAAATCAAGGCCACTGACTTCTTCGCAAACCATCTGAAATTGTTCTGTTGTGGCGGTGGCATATTTAAGCTCGGGATCATTTGCATAGGCCTGAAGTATTTCAAAAAAGGTTTCATCTCCAACTATATGGCGCAGCATATGTAAAACCCAGGATCCCTTATTATAGGATAGCCACCAGTCAAATATGTTGTCTGTCTCTGTATCTTCTACATAGATGGTACCTGTTTGCCGATCAAGTCTTTTGGCCTCTTCCATTTTCTCATGATAGACTATCGAACCATATCTGTGTTCCCACCACAGCGCCTCTGCATAGCGGGCAAATCCTTCATTGAGCCAGATATGATGATAGCTGTGGCAAGTAATCATATCACCATACCACATGTGGCACAACTCATGGGCAACCCTGCGTTCTGTTGGATCTCCCATGGAGGTAAGGGTCTGATGCTCCATACCATAGCTTTCACCCCACTCCGCATGACCATATTTCTCATCCATAAATGGATAGGGGCCGAATTGCCCAGCATATAGGGTGATCATTTCAGGAAGGAGACGATAATTAGTAGTCATGTATGATGGATTGGGAGTATCAGGATGGCTATAAGTATAAAACATAATTGGGAGTGTATCATTATTGGCATCGATATACTCATCGCCCCATACATAAAAGTCATAGATAGAAAGAGACACCAGATAGGTGGCAATAGGGTGCCCGACATGCCAATGCCAGGTTTTAGTTCCATCACCATTATCAATTTCCGATATGAGACGACCGTTGGAGGCAACTGTCATAAAATCTGATATGGTTACTACAATATCCATTGAGTCAGGTTTATCCCTGGGGAAATCAACAGATGGCCACCAATCTCTAGCATCATAGGGTTGCGAATTTGTCCAGATTGCCCGTTGTCCAAACTCATAATCCCAATTAAAGCCCTGATCATCGTGATTTCCAGCCGGACCGCAATCTGAAAAGATTTCGATGGTGATCTGTTGTCCAACTACAAGGTTATCTGGTGCCAGTATGCTGAGCATGTCATTGCTGTGGGTAAACGAAACGGTGGCTCCGTCTATAGTGACGGCATTCACCGTGATCTCCCCCACGCCCAGATTATTGGTTGAGTAATCCAGTTCAATGGTTTCAAGTGTGGTATCCAGAACCAGAAACCTGATGAGAAATTGCTTTTCCATCGAGGTCGTGGCGATATCCATATCAAAGTTCAAACCATAATAGTTGATATCAATTTTCTGCTGTTCAGAGGTAGGCTGCATATCACGGAGGAATTGTCCTCCCTGTGCATGTCCGCAGGGTTTCTCTTCATCAATAAATGCTTTTCCACTTAAGGAAATGATGATTCCCAGGAGGAATAATAGCTTTTTGTTCCCATTCTGTTTCAGCTTTAAATATCCCCTTTTAGATAGGCTTGCCGTTTCACCTCAGGAAATTTCTCGATGGCATATCTCAGCATAGTCCGCGGCATGGCCTGATAATGTTCTTTTAGAAATGTCTCCTCAGTGGGTCGACTTCGATTCCCCACTTCTCTCAACATCCACCCCACTGCTTTATGGATGAGGTCTTCATGGTCGTGGAGGAGAATCTCTGAGAGCTTGAGGGTATCTTGAAATTCAAATTGTCGAATAAAGTAATAGCTCGCAATAATGGCAACTCTACGTTCCCATAAATCTCCAGATCTGGCCAACGCCTCAAGATGTGACCGATCCTTATCGAAAAGGAAGTGCCCCACAATTTGCAGTGCAGAGCTATCCACAAGATCCCAATTATTGACATAGGCGACATTGCTTAGGTAGGTCTCATAAATCTGTTGTTTCTCAACGGAATCGGCACGGTTGAATAAATTTACCAGTAGAAATAATGCTGTGAGTCGGGCTTCGTGATACTTTGAGTGCAGTAAGTCAAGGGCATCATGCCGGGTGGCCTGTTTATATCTTTTAGCCAGAGCCCGCTGGGGTGGTACCTTAATCCCAAGAAAGACATCCCCCTCACCATATTCACCTTTCCCGGTCTTGAAAAATCGCTGGGAGTGGCTAGCTCGTTCTGGATCACCCAGTTCTAGTAATTCGTTGAGAATTTGATCTGAAAGTTTAGACATCGGTGATAACAATCCTCAATTGACTGATCAATGTATCCTTTAGAGGCTTGGCCAGTTGTGTCGCTTGGCGTATTGTGCCAATCCTCTCGTGGGGTTGACTATAGCAGGGTAACCTACATGCTTTAAAATAGGTATATCATTCTCTGAATTACCATAGGCATAGGATTGGGAAAAATCAATGCCGTGGTGTTTCGCCAGATCATTTGCCAGCGCCACCTTCGCTTCCCCAACACACACTTGCCCCTTTGGTCTCCCCGTAAGTATTCCATGCTCATCCACTTCAAGGTGAGTACATAATAAGTGGTCTATGCTGAGAGCTTCCATCACCGGTTTTAGATAGTAATCAATTGAGCCGGTTACCAATACAGTTTGATGTCCCTGCTCCTGGTGCCAGCGTAATTTCCGGGTCACTTCCGCTGACAAATTAGGCGCAAGATGCTCCTCATAAAAAGGTTGGGCTGAATCTACAAAGAGTTGAAACTCTCGACCCTTGTAAAAACTCAGAAATGTTCGCGCCATGTATTGCTCATCAACGAGCCCAAGCTTTTTTAAGAGTACGCCGAGCAGCAATTTCAGGATGAATGTCTTTGAAAGATAGCCCTGGTCCTTGAGAACCTTGAATCCTATAGTTGCACTATCAACAGCCAGAAGGGTTTCATCAAAATCAAAAAATGCAGCTATGGGTGAGGTGAAATTGTGCTTCATATCAACTCTTCAGGTTTGGAAACTTCCATTTTCAACAGACAACTTTTTTTCATGATTTAATACATTTAATCTATGAGCACTTTTTAACAGAATATTCTGTGATAAACAAGGACTTTAGATGGTCTCTTAGCATCTTAATTAGTTTGTAATGTTTACTAACTAATGCTTGATCTACTTGTCTAGACATGTTATCATACTCTCACTAATTGAACATTGAGGTTTACCTATGAATGTTGCTGATAAATTCATTGCCCGGGCACAGGAGAATCCAGCTCGGATTGTCTATCCTGAAGCAACTGATCCGCGGATTTTAAAGGCTGTAGTGCAGGTAAAAGAACTGGGGATTGCCCATCCTCTCCTTGTTGGTAACCCTGAACAAATTCAGATGGTAGCCGAAGAACATGGTTGCGCTATAAACGGAATTGAACTCATCGATAGTAAAACAGATGCTCGTCTTGATTCCTATGCTCAAGCTTATGCAGATAATCGTGATCTCAGGGAAGCCATTGCCAGAAAGCTGGTTTGTAAACCCTTATCTTTTGGTGGAATGATGCTTGGTCAGGGTGCTGCTGATGGGATGGTGGCAGGTGTGGCTACAGCTACCAGCATCGTCATTCAAACCGCAACACTAGCTGTCGGGTTTCAAGAAGGACTCTCCACACCTAGTAGTTTCTTTATCATGATTATACCTGAATTTCAAGGTGAGCAGGACAAGATCTTTCTGTTCGCTGACTCAGCAGTAAATATTCAACCCAGTGCTCAACAATTGGCTGAGATTGCCATCGCCTCTGGGATAAATGCCAGAACCCTCCTGGGGATAGATCCCAAAATCGCCTTTTTATCATTTTCAACCAAAGGCTCGGCCGGGCATAAAGATGCAGATAAAGTCATCGAAGCTCTAGCCATAGCCCGGGAAATAAACCCTGAGCTTGATATGGATGGAGAGCTTCAACTTGATGCCTCCATCATCCCCAGTGTTGCCTCTAAGAAGGTGCATGAAAGCTCCGTAGCAGGGCAAGCCAACGTATTGGTATTTCCCGATCTTGATGCGGGAAACATAGGCTATAAGCTGGTCCAGTACATGGCTAACGCAAAGGCCATCGGTCCTATTCTCCAGGGTTTTGCAAAACCTGTGAACGATATGAGCCGGGGTGCCAGTGTTGATGATTTGATAGCCGTTTCTGCCATCACATCAGTCCAGGCCAAAGGATAGCATGACATGAAAATCCTGGTCTTTAATTGCGGAAGTTCTTCGATTAAGTTCAAACTCTTTCATATGCCTCAGGAGGACGTGCTGGCGGAGGGGCTTGTGGAAAGGGTTGGCTCAGGAGACGCCTATGCTTCATTAAAAACACCTCGAGGTAAGACCCAAAAAAACCAGGCAATTGCTGACTATCCCGGCGGATTTGCAGTCATCAAAAAAATGCTTCTCAATCCCGAAAGTGGCGTCATTAATTCTCTATCTGAAGTCAATGCATGTGGGCACCGTGTGGTTCATGGTGGCGAAAGCTTTGGTGGCTCCATGTCTATCGATGACGAACTGGAGAAAGGCATTGAATCTGTTTTTGATCTCGCCCCCCTCCATAATCCTCCAAACTTGACCGGGATTCATCAAGCCCGACTCTTGTTTGGCGATATTCCTCAGGTGGCGTGTTTCGATACAGCATTTCACCATAGTATTCCTGAGGTGGCCTACCGTTATGCCCTACCGGAGAAGTTGTATTCGGAATACCAGATCAGACGCTATGGTTTTCATGGTATATCCCATCAATATGTAGCTCGACAGGCTGCCCAGATGATGGGAATGCATAAATATTCTGTGAATCTGATTACCTGCCATCTCGGGAATGGATCTTCAGTTGCAGCAATTAGAGATGGTCACTCCGTTGATACCAGTATGGGACTCACTCCGCTGGAAGGTCTTGTTATGGGAACCCGTAGTGGTGATCTGGACCCAGGTATTCTTTTCTATCTCAATCGCAAAGGGTATGACACTGATAGTCTGGATACCCTGCTTAATAAGCAATCTGGTCTCCTTGGAATCTCTGGGAGCTCCAATGATGTCCGTGATCTTGAATTGAAAGCTGATGGCGGCGATGATAAAGCAGAGTTGGCTCTTAATCTTTTCGCCTATCGAATAAAAAAATACATCGGTGCTTATATGGCTGTGTTAAACCGAGTTGATGCCATCGTGTTTACTGGAGGTATTGGTGAAAATGGTGTTGCTATACGCCACCGAATTCTCTCAGACATGGATCAACAAGGAGTCATAATTGACCAAATGAGAAATGAAGTTCATGTCGGAGTGGCAGGTGAAATTCAAGGAGCCACATCCAGAATTAAGGTCATGATTATCCCAACCAATGAGGAGCTGGCCATTGCTCGCGATACCTTCAAACTAAGCACAAAAAACTGATAACGCAGGAGACAAAAAATGTCAACTCTAGATCGAATTAAAAATGTAGCTGCAGAGTTGTTAAAGGTTGAGAGTTCACGTGTACAGGAATCTTCAAGATTTATAGAGGATCTTGGTGCTGACTCAATGCAATCTATAGAACTAGTTGCTGCCTTTGAAGAAGAGTTCGATATCGAGATGGATGAAGATGCCGCACTGGGTGTAAAAACAGTTGGTGACGCTGTAGGCTTTATTGACAGAGTTATCACTGAAGGTTGATCCCTCATGAGTAGCGAGAGGCTTCTACAGAACACCCATCTGGACAAGAGCAGTTACATCCCGCTTTATATACAGGTCAGGGATATTTTAAAAGAGCTCATCAATTCGGGAAAGCTTCAACCTGGCGACCAAATTCCCAGCGAGAATGAGTTATCCACTGAATACAATATCAGCCGAATGACCGTACGACAGGCTAGTCAAGAGCTCATTCGCGAAGGATATATTTCCATCAAGCGTGGTGAAGGAACCTTTGTCAATGCAGCCTCACATACCCAAATGCTCCTCAAGCTGGAAGGATTTTCTTCTGAGATGGCCAAGCTGGGGTACCGAAATCATTCCCGTGTACTCAATATTGAAATGGTTGAAGCATTTGACTCATTTGGTATGGCATATACAGGTCTTGGGAAAGAGCCTGGTGAAGCGCTGGTCAGGATTTGTAGGGTGCGTTATGTAGAAGAAACACCCTTTGCCATTGAAACCTCTTTCTTACCTCTTGACATCGGTCAGGGTCTTCTGAATCCACGTATGGCAGATGATGCTTCTCTTTATAACTACATTGAAAAAGATTTACATATCAGGCTTTCTCGTGCGGACCACGTCATCCAGCCAGGCCTCGCTGATCAGGAAATCGCAAATCTTCTTGAAATAGCCAAGGGAAGCCCCGTTTTAAACCTGCATGGGACAACATTTTCAATGAATAATCAACCCGTGGAATACCTCGAGGGTATTTACAGGGGTGATAAATATGAATTGAAAGTTGTGATCACTAAATAGGAAATCATAATATGAATTCTGAACAATACTTACCCTTGACACCGGAAGCGATCAAGATTCTCAAAAGCAATGGCTGTTGGTCACGAAGTTGGTCAAAGGTAAAAGTGACCAGGGGCTTTGACCCAACGCGTATCGCAGGAACCATTTTCCGAGGCCAGGTCCGCATCGGACGTCTTGAAGGAGAGTTTATACCCAAAGACGGTATAAGACGCTATGCGGGAATATTTGATGCCAATCTTCATAATGTCCACATCGGGGACAATTGCCATATTTCGAATATCAATGGCTGGCTTTCCAACCTGGTGATTGAAGACAATGTATTGATAGAAAACGCAGGTTCAATTGTTTGCCAGGGTGAAACCAGTTTTGGAAATGGTCATTCAATTGAAGTTCTTAATGAGGGCGGGGGTCGTGAACTGAAAATCACTGAAATGACCAGCGCTCAAACCGCTTATTTATCCACCATGTATCAGCATGATACCGTCTTGATCAAGGCTTTGGATGAGATTGCAGATAAATATGCCCGGAGTGTACGCTCTGATAGAGCCACCATTGGTGAAGGTGCGAAATTATTTCACTGTCAAAATATAGTAAACGTAAACATTGGAAAAGGTGCCATTCTGAGGGGCATTCAAAACCTGAAAGAAGGTACTATTGCATCTTCACCAGATGCTTCCACATTTGTTGGTGATGGTGTGATTGCCAAGGATTTCATCATTCAGAAGGGAGCCTATGTATCAGATGGAGCCCTGCTTGTATCAACCCTGATTGGTGAGGCTTCAAAAATTGGCAAACAGTACTCCGCCGAAAACTCGGTTATGTTCTGTAACTCGGAAGGCTTCCATAGTGAAGTCTGCTCCATATTTGGGGGTCCCTACACCGTCACGCATCATCGCTCAACACTGCTAATCGCTGGCATGTTTTCCTTTTTCAATGCTGGTAGTGGTACCAACCAGTCTAATCACATGTACAAATTAGGACCCTTGCACCAGGGGATCATTGAACGTGGCGGTAAAACAGGATCATCTTCCTATCTGATGTGGCCTTCCAGAGTGGGCGCTTTTTCAGCCATTATGGGCAAGCATTATGCAAACTTTGACAGCTCAGACTTCCCCTTCTCCTATGTCAACGAGGACGGGGGTCAATCCACGCTGGTACCGGGGATGAACTTTTTTACTGTTGGTACTATGCGTGATGGATTGAAATGGCCAACTCGTGATGGACGCAAAAACATTGATAAATTGGATCAACTCAACTTTGAGGTTCTATCTCCCTATACTGGTCAAAAAATGATGCGTGGACAATCCATCTTGTTAGATCTGTATGCCGGAGCTGAAAAGGGTCAGGAATATGTGAGCCACAAGGGGATTCTCATCAAGCGCCTACTTCTGAAAACCTGTAGTCGCTACTATCGTATGGCCCTTGAGAAATATCTGGGTGACGCTCTAATCGCCAGACTCACGGCCAGTCCAGTTAAGAACATTGGTGAACTTGTGGGTCAACCCGACGACGCGGAAGATGGTCCCTGGGTGGACATCTCCGGCTTGTTGTGCTCACAATCCCGTCTCGACAGCTTGTTAGATCGGATAAAGGCTAGCGAAGTCATAGACTTACAGACACTTCAGCAAGAATTACAAAATATTCATGGAAGTTATGCGCTTGACGAGTGGTTATGGGTCATAAATACCATACCTCAGGTGTTTGGATTTGAGAACCTCAACGCTGAAAATCTGATAACTGTTCTCGAAAAATGGAAAGTGTCCTCCACCAAGCTACTCAACATGGTTGAAATGGATGCCTCCAAAGAATTCGAAGGCAATGTGAGAATTGGTTTTGGTATTGATGGGCATCAGGACGATGATTTTGATGAGGTTCGCGGAAAATTTGAATCGAACTCATTTAAAAAGCAATTGGATGAAATGAGACAAGATGTTGAGAGCAATTATAACCAGGGGCTCACCATCTTAAACAATATTTAACACGGAGATAAAATGAGACTTATTATTCAAACCAACTATGAGAGATTAAGTAAATGGACGGCACACTATATTGCTAAAAGCATCAATGATTTTGCCCCCACAAAAGACAATCCGTATGTCCTGGGACTCCCCACTGGATCTTCACCGGTTGGGACCTACAAGGAAATTGTTAAGCTGGTACAAGAAGGCCACGTTTCATTTGAAAATGTCATAACTTTCAATATGGATGAATATGTCAAAATTCGTGAAGGACATCCAGAAAGCTATCATTCATTTATGCGTCAAAATCTTTTCAACCACATCGGTATTCCTGAAGAAAATATCAATATTCTAGACGGAAATGCAGAGGACCTGGTTGCTGAATGTGATGCCTTCGAAGCCAGGATTAAATCAGTTGGTGGCATCCGTCTATTCCTGGGCGGAATTGGTCCTGATGGACATATCGCCTTTAATGAGCCCGGTTCCTCCCTTCATTCTAGAACACGTGTAAAAACACTAACTTATGATACGCGCATTGCCAATTCCCGGTTTTTTGGGAATGATATTGAGTCCGTTCCGAAGCTGGCTTTGACTGTTGGCGTCGGTACGGTTACCGATTCCAGAGAGGTCGTATTAATTGTCAACGGTCACTCTAAATCCCGGGCACTATACAAGATGATTGAAGAAGGTGTCAATCATATGTGGACTTCCTCTGCGCTACAGCTTCATCCAAAATCCATGGTCGTTTGTGACGAGGATGCCACTTACGAACTCAAACATGGAACCTATCGATACTTCAAGGATATTGAGAAGGAGAATCTCGATTCTTTTGCAATATAGACACGCGCCTAACGTACACATACCTCCTAAAAAAAGAAGCTCCTGAATTCAGGGGCTTCTTTGTATATGGACAAGTCCATTGAGAATGCATTATTTCAACAGGAGGAGTTTTCTTGTACCTCGTCCACCATCATGCGATAGAGTGGCTAAGTACACTCCACTTGGCAGATCTACACCTGAATCGTCCCGGGTATTCCAGGTTACCTGATGTGAGCCAGCGGACAGATGCAATTTGAGCAATCGTCGGACGACCCGACCCTGACTGTCATAAATTGAAAGTGTTACCTGCCCTGAATGAGGGAGTTCAAATTGGATTTGGGTTTCAGCATTAAATGGGTTTGGAAAAACTGAGAGCAAACCGTATTGTTTGGGGATCTCTTGTTCTTCATCGACTCCGGTGACTATGAGTAGTTCATCCAGAAGATCAGTGACAGCTGATTCATTATATCCGATTGAGTTGTATCGTACGACGCCATTCAGATCAATAATGGCATTTCGAGGGATAGCCCCGGTACCAAAATCACTCCAAATACCTGAACCACGATCGTCAGCGACAGGATACGTAGCGCCCAGGTCAGCCCAGGCCTGACAGTTTAATGAGCTGAAATTATTGCCCAGGGCGACAATCAAGAGACCCTCATCGGCTCTAGCTTGGTGAATCGTTTCCAGTTGCGGAACCTCCGCACGGCAACTGCCTCACCAGGACTCAAAAAAATTAAGCCAGACGACGCGTGTAGCACCCCCCTGCTCTGGCACCAATAAGCTCCCCAGTGTAACATTGCCAGCATCGTTGGCACAGAAACTCACAACTTTGTCCCTGGTAGCTTGAGTAATTGTCTGCCCCACACTGTATTGACCAAAAGCCACTGAACCGAGCATGAATATGTTGAGGACCATAGCAATTGCTGTAAGCCTGGCCCCTTTTCTATAATTCATAAAATCTCCATTTATATTTAAGCCTCGTATATTTATGATTTCTCTAAACCAATTTAGACTACGATACATGAACAAGTGTCACAGTAACGACACTTATTCTAAAGGTATAAATGAAAGAATTTTAGTTGATTGTCATGTATATTCCCTTATTTCAATAAAATTTTTAGGATATATTGCCTCGCACTTAAAATATTTCAGGAGATAAAGATGATAAATGATCGCGATATCCAGATATTGGAATTACTTCAGGAAAACGGACGCGCCACTGCCAGCGAAATTGCCAGGATCGTGCAACTCTCCGTACCAGCCGTCGGTGAAAGGATGAAGAAACTCACTGAAAATGGCCTTATTAAAGGCTATTCAACGGTGCTGGATCACAAGAAGGCGGGCTTAGATCTTACTGCCTTTGTATTCATTGTCAGCGAGCACTCAGACCACTATGATAAATTTGTTGAAAAGGCGACTGAATCGAGCGCCGTTCTGGAGTGTCATTCCATCATCGGTGGAGGTTCTCATATTCTAAAGGTCAGAGCCAGGAATTCACAGGCGCTGGAAGACCTGCTTTATGAAATTCAGAATTGGCCAGGAGTGAACAGAACTCAATCCAATCTGGTTTTGTCCACCTACAAGGAAACCACATCAATCGACTTACAAGCTCTACTGCCTGCCAATAGATAGACCAACCTAACTATTTCACTAAATATTATATAAATCCTTACATATTTAAATAATTAACAATAAATACTTAAATATTTATTGACATTGGTTTATTTCGCTTGTTAATTGTATGTAATGATAAGTGCGAGAATAAAAATTAACATTTCGATTGAGGAGATCTCTCCATGGCAAAAATAAAAGCTGAATATATCTGGATTGATGGACACCAACCCACATCCAAGCTTCGTTCAAAAACAAAAATTATAGATGGACCCGTAACCTCGCTGGATCAAGTTCCTGAATGGGGCTTTGATGGCTCCAGCACCAATCAGGCTGAGGGGCACGATAGCGACCGCTCTTTACACCCTGTATCATTCTATCTAGACCCCATCCGAGGTGGAGATAATATTCTGGTAATGAATGCTGTTTGTTACCCTGATGGCAAGTCTCACGAATCAAATAAACGGGATCGTCTCGTTGAAGTAGCCAAAAAATTCGAAGCTGAAGAAGCCTGGTTCGGGATCGAACAGGAATACACTTTTTTCCAGGGTCGCGCCCCCCTGGGTTGGCCTGATGGTGGATATCCAGCTCCTCAGGGGCCCTTCTACTGTGGTGTAGGTGCTGATGAGGTCTTTGGTCGCGATATTGTAGAAGATCACATGGAAGCCTGTTTACGGGCTGGTATCGGCATCTCCGGCGTGAATGCCGAAGTCATGCCAGGTCAGTGGGAATTTCAGATTGGACCTCTGGGACCTCTGGAAAGTGGTGATCAATTATGGATGGCTCGTTGGTTACTGTATAGAATTGCGGAAGAATATGGCGTTAATGCCAGTATTCATCCTAAACCCGTAAAGGGGGATTGGAATGGCGCTGGAGCTCACACTAACTTCAGCACCAAAGCCATGCGTGAAGCTGGTGGTTACGATGTGGTGGAAGCTGCCTGCAAAAAGTTGGCTAAAAAACATGAGGAGCATATTGCTGTTTATGGCGCCCATAACGAGGAACGACTTACTGGCTTGCATGAGACTTGTTCTATTCATGAATTCCGTTATGGCGTGAGTGATCGTGGTGCTTCTATTCGAATTCCCCTACAAACCGTGAAAGATGGTAAAGGTTACCTGGAGGATCGTCGTCCTTCAGCCAATATGGATCCGTATGAAGTTTGTGCCATTTTATTGGAGACTGCCTGTTCCTAAGGACCTTTTTTCTTCATAAGGATTACCAAAGAGCCACCCTTGTTTATAGGGGTGGCTTTTTATTCTCCCCCGCAAGTGATGTGCTCAGTGCTTGATTCACCAGTTCGCTGATCTAACTTCGAGCAAAACCAGAAAACTTCGTGGGGGCGATATGATCAAAGTAAAACAACTCATCATTTTATGCGGACTCGCAATTCTCATGCTTGGGCTGTTTGGTTGTGATGATCCTGTCCCCGATGATGTAGAAAATTTGTATCCACAAAAGCAGATACTATGGCCATCCATAGCAGATACTCCCTGGCCAATGCTACGCCATGACCCCCAGGGAACAAACAGAAGTCAGTACTCCGGGGGTCAACTAGGTGAAGTTGTCTTTGGATACTTTGTGGAAGGTTTTCAATCTGAGGCATCTTTATCCCTCGATACAGACAATAATGTGTTTCGACTTTTTACAAATTCTGGGTATGGTTCACAATTCAATGTGAACCCGGATGGGGAAACAATGTGGTTTACACAAATTGGTAGACTCATGGAAGCAGTTAGCACACTTCTCCATACACCAAACAATATTGGTTTGGTCCCTTTGTATAAGGAAAAAACTATAGTTTCCATGGATTTACAAACGGGCATAGCAAATCAAACCATTTATTTGGGTTATGAACCACTTCATTTAAAAATCGACAGATCGGGGAACATGTATGTTCACAGTAGTGATCGTACAACCTTCAATTCATATACACCTGCAGGAGAAATGAGGTGGAGCATCACAGATCTTGGGTGGATGAGTGGAGAGTTTCAGTTTTCACCTGATGGTGAAGTGATATACGTCATGGGGGCAGATTCACTGTATGCTCTTTCTACAGATGGTGAAAAAATCTGGAGCTATAAAAAAATCGGTGGAACCTATACCTTTCTTTTAGATAATTCGGGATGTCTTTATTTGGGTGAAGGTAATTCAACAATTACCTGTTTATTACCTACTGGGGGTGTTCGTTGGGCTGTGGCAGCTGAAGAGATAGATATGGAGAGGTTTTTTTCAGGTAATTCTCAAACAATGGATACTAAGGGAAATTTTTATTTTAATGGTAGCATGATCGATGGTCCGTCTGGAATATTTTCATTAGATAATGAAGGTAATTTTAGATGGTTTCGAGAACATCGACTTACTACCGATTTAATATGTGACCAAGATGATAATATATATTTTGGCTATAGTGAGGGTCCATATAAGATGACCTCGATTGATTCAGACGGAAATCTTAACTGGCAAGTAGAGTATGGTAACGGGCACGGTCGTATGGCTTTTACACCTGCAATTGGATCAAACGGGTATGTTTACTATCCTATCAAAGATGGATATGATTATGATATTATTGTGGTTAGATAATTATTGATAAGATATTTGTGAAAATACAAAAAATTCATATCACCTTTATCTGTCTTCAAATCCTAGCGGTAGGATTTTTCTCATGCTCCGACCCAGCAATAGGTTCAAATGGATATATTTATTTTCCAGTAAAAGATGGGTCTGGGGCTGACATATTTGTTGTCAGATGATAAGCTCCTTATTCTCGGTATTCCTAATCGTGGGCAAAGAGTGAACGGTACTCGGGATGGAGGCGGAGTAAATCTGCATGTTGACCCTCATGATGAATCTGACCACCCTTGATCCAGATGACCCGATCCATTTCTGCGGCAGTGGCTTCGCGATGTGTAGCCACTAAAAATAGAGCTTCTGAATAATCCGTATTGATGTTCCGCCACAGAAGCTTCTCTGTATTCAGATCCAGGGCTGAAGTTACATCATCAAAGATGTAGATAGGTGGATCACCATAAAAGGCACGTGCCAGAGCCACTCGAGCTCGCTGACCACCACTGAGACCGACTCCACCCTGCTCCAGCATCTTGTCCAGATCCAATTCATCCCCTATCACGGCAGTCTGTGTGATGGATACTAAACTTTTAATTGCCTCGCGCCCCATACTGATATTGTCCGTCACCGTACCACTGAACAACTCAATATCCTGGGGAACATATCCAATACTTCGTGCTCTGGATGCGTCACTAAGTTCACTGAGCCGTGCCTCATTGAGTTCGACAGAACCACTATCTGGTACAAACCACCCGGAGATCAATTTTAGCAAGACTGTCTTTCCAGATCCAACCTCCCCTACAACCCCAATTTTCTCACCTGGACGAGCTTGAAAATTAATTGCGTTGATGACATCCTCTGCTTCCCTGGAGAAGCGATAATGTAAATCCCGAACATTGAGGTTTTGTATGGGTGGTTCAACCACCGTATCGTGAACAGGTTTGTTCTCAAATTTTTCAATCTCTTCCAAACGATCTACCGATGATTCGGCCATTTTTAGCGAAACAAAAAACCAGGAAATAGTCCAAATGGGTTCCGTGATACCTGTCATGTAGGCAATAAAAGCATAAAAAGTACCCAGAGTGATTTCAGCATGAATTACATAATAACCACCTAAAAACAGGATCACAACCAGACCAACCTGATTGATAAGACTTCCCAGGCTTTCCAGAAAGGAGCGTATATACACCACTCGCTCCTCAGCATTTTTACGTTCATCCATATTGCTTTTAAAAAGACGTTCTTGAGCTTGCTCCATGACAAATCCGATGACAATTCGTATTCCGGAGAAGGCGCTTTCAAGAATATTATTAGTCTGAGAGATTGTCTGTTGACGCTTTTTATAAGCCTCGTGCTGCAGATGTTCCGTTTTACTCATTGCCCAGACAATGAGAGGAAGTGGAGACACTGCCAGCAGGGTTAATTTCCAATGGAGTGTCATCATGACCCCAATAGAAAACAATAGGGTGAAGCCAGCTTCAATGGGACGCATGATGCCGGAATTACTAAACCAAGCCAGTTTTATATCCCCATCAATATCATCTGAGAAGCGAGTAATGATATCCCCCGACCTGAATTTGTTGAAAAAAGCAGGGTCTTTTCGTAGCAGGTTTTCGAAATGGAATAGCTTTATATCTAAACCCAGCACGAGATTCATGACATAGCGTGATGAGGGCAAAATCCAGCGTGTGAGGGTTCGAGCCAGCCCGACCAGAAGAATTAGCCAAACATAGAACTGTACATCAGTCGTTGCACTTCCCGCTGACAATGAATCGATGACATATTTGAATATAATGGGATATGCAGTGCTGAGGCCGATACTCACCACGGTAATCAGCATCACCCAGCTTATGCCTCTCCAACGCTGCCGCCAGTAGGGAGCAAACCAACCCAGAACGTGTTTCGTGGCACCAAGCAAAGCCATTATAGCATCTCCTTCTCAGGATCTACGTGAGACAGCAGGTCGAAATATGCGCCTCGATGTTGTATCAGCTCATCATGACTTCCAGCTTCAGTAATCTCTCCATCTT
>Ga0233437_1000234_pt1 | contig 134594 bp, 171 predicted proteins | sample SI_122_August201_FD_182714 | JGI IMG/M metagenome (GOLD analysis project Ga0233437, IMG submission 182714) | Seawater microbial communities from Saanich Inlet, British Columbia, Canada - SI_122_August2016_200_MG | ecosystem: Environmental > Aquatic > Marine > Inlet | place: Canada: British... | reverse complement strand
GCAGGAGCAACCGTGCAAGAGTTAGACAATGCTCTGGGAGATGGTCCAGCATTGACAGCATTGGTCAAAAAACATACAGATATAGATATGGTGTTCAAAACATCCTATGATATATCGTTCTCGATGTAAAATTCCAGACAATGAGTTTATTAGAATGGTATAGTGTAGTCAACACTAACTTTTTTTAGGAGTCAAAAAAATGGCAACGTTCAAACATTCTCATAGTGTTGTGTCGGTTATGGACGCAATCAAGTGCGTCACAAATGAGATGCAGAAACCCAAACCCGACGAAGCAAGAGCAGCACGTTGTGCGGCGGCAGCTATCGAAGTTGTGAAGGACTCCGATAGTATGGAGATTCTTGGAGACATCGACAAAGCAATGGGCGTCAAACATACCCTCGATGCAGCAGAAGCTGCGGCAACAGGCGGTGACGTTGGAGAGTTGCCTGCTGGCGACACACCTCCGCCCGCCTTGCCGTTCTAAGTTCCGTTGGCCAATATGCCCCTCGCTCGTTTGCGGGGGGCGGCCAATTATCTTTCATCGTTCTATTGGGGGTTCATTTTTCCAGACAACGAGTTTCCTATAATGGTATAGTGTAGACAACACTAACCCTTTTCAGGAGTCAAAAAATGAAGAACGGACTAACAGTATTCGAGAAGTTTGATAGTGTCTATCTTGAGGTTTGTATAACGGACAAAGACAGAGCAAAGTTTGAGAGAATGTATGGTTTAGCAACAGGGGAAAGCCCAAAGGGTAAAGATGGCTACTGCGAAAGAATGTTACATAACAAAGCTGACGCGTGGGGTATTGAATATCGAATCTATTTCAAAACAAGTACCGAATGGGTAATCGAAAGCTTAACTAAACTAGGACACTATGTTGAACAACCTAAGCATATGATAGCCATAGAATTGGACAAACACTATCCTAATCATGGCTATATGTTAAGAGTAGCAAGTACAAACCTTTTTTGGCAACTAATAGATTATGGGTATAAACTAGGGGAAAATGAGTCTATATCTTTTGGCTATTACTTAATGATGAAACATATCATTGAGTTAGCTAATCAGCCGCAAGAGATTATCCCCACACTACCTATCAGGCAGATCGAAGCAGAGAACGCGGTATATGAAGCAGAATTGTTGAGCGCATAACATCATCTAAACCCCTACCTGTCTAATAAATAGGTAGGGGTTCATTTTTCCAGACAATGATTTTCCTATAACGGTATAGTGTAGATAACACTAAACCTTTTCAGGAGTCAAACAATGCACATTTATAATGCAGTAATCGAAGTTACCAGACGTTGCAATATGGAGTGTTCTCATTGTCTCAGAGGAGATGCAGAGGATCTTGATATCAATCTCGACTATGTAGAAACATTTTTGCGGGGAATAGATAGCATCGGCACCATGACAATAACAGGAGGCGAACCGTCCTTAGTCCCTGATATTATTGATAAGATAATCGACTTAACAATCAAACATAATGTAACAGTCGGACAATTCTATCTTGCCACTAATGCAAAACATATTACAATGGACTTTATAGCAGTTTTGTTAAGAATGTATAAGGAATGGTGCGACTATGAAGAAGATTATGCACCTATGGTTAATTGGTCCAATGACGGATATCACGAAGGTATAGACACAGCAGAATTGAGACTATTAAAGGGTTTGAGTTTTGTTGGTCCTAAAAACCAAACTGACGGACAAGAATATACATTGATAGGTCAAGGCAGAGCAAAAGACTATTATTCTGATTGTAGAGGGTTGGATAAAGAGACTTTTGAAATAGATGAAAATGAGATAACAGAAGGTAACATATATCTCAACTGCAAAGGTAATATAATTGCTGGTTGTGATTGGAGTTATGAAGAACAGGACGATGTAGATAGTGAGTGTTTCCTTTGTTCTGTAGATGATTTTACTATTGACAAAGTGGGGGAATATGTAGATAATGTATTAGAAGAAGAATTTGCAGCATAATTCCAGACAATGAGTTTTCTACTTTGGTATAGTGTTACGAAACATTAACCTTTCAGGAGTAAAAAAATGGAACGATATATTGATGTTACTGATATAAAAGGCAGACAAAGCTCTTTGGGTATTAGTGAAACAGTCCCAAACTATCTGCGAGTTGTCGGAGTATTGCCACATTGTTCTGAGATAACTTTCGACAAGGACAACGCTCAAAAGATGATCGATTTTCTACAAACACAGATAATCGATAAGGAATAATTCCAGACCTTGCGTTTCGACTAATGGTATAGTAGTGGTCAATACTAACCTTTTTTAGGAGTCGAAACATGCTACAGTATATTGTCGGTGAAAAAAATGTAAAAGATTGGTCGTATAATATTGCTATCTCCAATGAAGAAAACATGATAATTGTCAAAATTTGCTATGGAGAAGGTAGCCGTGATGATGACAATGATAACGAGGTTAGTTGTGAAATTTTTTCGGGAATGGAAATAGATGATATCTTTTATGAATCCAATGAAATACAAAAAGCTCTTGTTGAGTTCTTCCCGACAACCAGCAGAGCAGTTATGGTAAAATTGAATGAGATAACAGATAGTATCGGGCTGTATTGAATAAAAACAAAAACCTTAGGCAGTTTAGGGTCTGCCAAACAAATAATAAAACAAACCAAAACCCTAACCTTTTTTTCTTAAAAACCCTGTCATTCTTTCCTTTATATAGTAGAAGGGCAAAGACAAAACCTACTATGAAGGGATCGAACGATGAAAGAAGAAACAAGGCAATTCAACAAAGACCTGGCACAACTGAGACAGTTGTTGGTGTTAGGCATGGTGTACGACGAGGTAGAGCAATTGATTAAACAACATGGTTTTGATTGCTCTGTAGACGATTTCGCTCAAAAGGTAGACTGGGGATATGTTAGTGAACATTGTCGATTGTCCAAAAGGTTTATAAGAAGATATGGGCGATATATTGATTTTCGGAAAATGAGCGGGAACGCGGAGACAATGGAGAATCTGTAAAATTCCAGACAATGATTTTCTCAAAATGGTATAGTGTTACGAAACACAAACCTTTCAGGAGCTACAAAATGAACGATGAAACATTGAAAACAGTAACGGCGGTTGATAGTGGCGTTAAGGTTAATCTGCCAGTCGCAGTCGAGATTAACCAAACACAATTGGTTAATCTGTTGTTTGGTGTGCAAGGTGTAACGTTTATTGGTGCCGACGTTACAACAGAACCCGAAATGAAAAAAGGCGGGCGAGCACATACTAACTATATGTATGGTAACGTTGTGAAAGACTCGACGATCCATTGTATGCTGGGTTTTGATTATGAGGCCCGCAGAGATACCCTTGCGGGCAAGCAATGGGTTGCTGAAGCAATCGAAGCCGCTCGTGAAGCAGGGATTGACGAAACAACAATACAATCGGTAATGGGTCATTTGCAAGAATACTCTACCCAGAGTATTGAGAAGTTTGAAGCTAAGGAACGTGGCTGGGGCAAACACATGAAAAACCCTCACACTGGTAAGACAAGTCGCGTAATGGTTGACCATACTAAGAAGGACGACGACGGCAATTTGTTGCCCGAAACATACAAACAGTATATGCAGGTCGAAGTAATGGGCGCAAAGACTCCTGTCTATCGTTACAAAGGTAGTGGGCAAGTATTGTCTGATACCGATATGGCAACAGTCAGAGAATACCTTGTCACTGCTAAGCCTGATAACTTGGTGATACGTGACTACTTCGTTGGTAACATCCGTAGTATCAGAATCAATCGGGCGCGTTACAAAGTGACTAACAACTAAAGACTCCTGAATAGGTTGTTCCTATTTCAGCCTTACCTATCTTAACAGGATGGGTAAGGTCTTTTTTTGGCCGTAGGAAAAGCAAATAGCGTTACCCCCACCCTTACCCCCAAGAACATGACACCACCCATAGAATATCCCTACCTCCTTGAATCTCGATTTTATCAACCACCTATTTTTCGATTGAAAAGTTTTTAGTTTTTTGAATTAAAGAGACTCCTTTTATTGAAAAAGTCAATAGGGGACCCCTACCAACAAATTTTTAGAAATTTTCGCCTAAAAATTAATAGATTTTAGATCTATCATATTGATGATATGATGATATGATAAAAATAATATTTTGCTATTGATTTTTCATAACGACATAGAAAATAGGATCAAGTAGGTATTGCAACTGGATGAACCATCAAATAATAATTATTTCCTATTCTTCCAGAGAGAAGAGGTATGCCATCCCACATTAGTTCTTTAGTATCTAATACATTAGCACTAGGATCTAGAGTATCAACATCATCTATAGTATAAGAGGTTTTATTAAGAATAAGTTCATTTGACTGTCCGACTCCTAAAGTTAGTCCTTTAAACATAAAAAAATCGCTAACAGTAGGAGATGCTCCAAATATTATAGTATCTAAATAATAGGCAAAATCAATTCTATCAACTTGTAATTTATTAGGACCTTTTTCAAGAATTTGATCAACATCAGTATCAGTTATTTCTATGACATCTAACACATAAAAATATTTTTCTGACCTATATCCTATAGGAGAAGAAGAGGGAAGAACATTAGGATTCTGACATAAAGACACGGACAGTGGTACTCCTTCTAAATTTAAACTATCCGAGAAATCGGAAGGATTATCTATTATTAAATCAGATGAGACATAAGCAGTATTTAGAATTGTGGGAGAGGTAAAATCTGCACCTGTAGTAGCATATGAGACACTAATTGGTATACCTCCGACATTAAAAGTAGACATATTTTCTGAGGAAGGAGCAAAAGGTACTCCTCCTATTTCCCACATATTACCACCAACATTACCGCTTAATGCTCCATTTACAGTCCCTTTAACATCAGTTAATACATTACCAGTTCCATCATCGCAGTTTGAGCCCCAAGACAAACCTTGTTCAGTACCATCTAATTTCACTCCTGTCCCAGAGTTATATATTTCTGCTATTTCAGTTAAAGATAAAACTTTACCCTTATAAAAACGAATATCATCTACTATTGCGCCAGCATAACCAGTTGTGAGACCTTTTCCGATAGTAAGTTTATCAGCAGAAGAATAGTTAGTAGAACTTGGTACGTTTCCGCTTGTTACATTATTGGTATCTACATAACACGTATTAGCAACACCTCTATCAAATGTCATTACAACATGATGCCAATTATTATCAAACGCAAAAGTTCCTACACATAAATCTCCTAAAGAAAGAAAATTTACATAAGTAGACGAAATAGCAAGATTCCACAAAGTTTCTCTTTCTAATAAATCTCCAGTAGTTATTGGCCCTTTGACCCAAAAACTTATACTAAAATCTCCGGTACCAAAATCAAAAACAGCATTATTTGCAACTTCTACATGTTGATTTATTCCATTAAATTTTAAACTATAATCGCTCATAAGCCATTCCTTACTCAAAATAGCAAAATCAAGAAGATCAACTCTGCCATCATTATTAATATCTGCTCTTAACTCTCCAAAAACATTACAACTACATAGAATCAAACAAAACAATACGCTTACTAAATACTTCACTATAATCACCTTTCTTAAAAAAACATTTCAATTAACTGCCTCATCATACCATGGTGATTATATATTGTCAAGTTAAAAAACAATTCTTATTATAGATTATATTTTTTAGATAAAAAACCTCTATATTTCATAAAAGTGAAAATATAACAACTTGAAAGTGAAAGTTGTTATGATATAATCTTGGAAAATAGATAAAAAGGACCATCTATGGCTAAAACGTTATTAGACATAACACAAGATAATATAAGGACTTATGGAACAGAGAGCAACAAATTTGCTGATTTTCCTATAGGGACAAGGGTCAAGATAATTGTTCCATATGAGGATTTTGTCTTTTTTTATGGAGAGAGGGGTAGAGTAGTAGAGAATAGTGGCAAACATTTAGGAATTGTTGTAGAGCTTGATGAGCCAAGACATTATAAGGATGGGACAATAGAGATAATAGAGATGAGATCGATATTCAATCCTACAAGTTTATTTATTTTGGATAAAGAGACAGAGAAGATAGAGGATAAGAAAGAGGATCAGGAGCAAAGATCTAAAAGATTCGGGATAATAGATTTATGAAATACAAAATAGGAGATAGAGTAAAGATAATAGATCATCCTACTATATCTGAACTTCGACGGAAAGTAATCGAGCTTAACACTAACCGAGTTTTCACTATAAAAGAGGCTGGTTCGCTAAGAATAAATTCTTATCTTTTGAAAGAGATAGATTGGGAATGGAGTGAGATATGGTTAGAAAAAGTCTCAGAAGAAATAGTAGAAGTTCCAATAATAAACAGATTTGAGATATTAGACATATGAGTATAGGGTCCCAAAAAATTATTCATACAATTGGAGTCATATTAATGGCATTTGGGGCTCTCAATGTTCTTACTTTAGGAATGTGTTGGATTCCCTATTTAATAACTGGGGAACCTTTGGAGAATAATTCTTTTTTTATATTTTATGTTATCTTTATTCTTACATCTCTCATATGTGGTTATATAATTGATTTTAAAAGCGATCCTAACATATGGGATAAAGAGATTCAAAAGCATAGCCACACAGAGCCAAAAAAAGAACCACATAATATTATTGGTAACAGATTCGAGATAATGGACTTATGAAAGAGCCTTACATATCAGTAGAAAGAGCTTCCAGTATTGTTCTTGATAGGAGCGCTTCTGCTGGAGTTTTAAGATTGCCTTATAAAATAAAATTTACGGACCTTCAAAATAAAGTAAAAATCACAGATTGTATTCCATTAAGATTTTTAATGAATGCAATTCGACTATCAAATTTAAACCATCCTGAAACAGAGGATCAGCCTGAACCAGTAGATATCAGAACGATTGTATCTTGTTATATATTTGGATCTGTAGTAAAGCCAAGATATGAGAAAGTAAAAAAAAAATATTTATTTGGATTATATGTAACTGAGAAAGAAGAAAGGGTTATACCTAACGATATAGACATTATGTGTTTTGTAAATAACACTTATGAACAGATGCACATAAAGAGTTTAACTAGTTGGATTACAACTATTAGTGATGGATATGGAGGTCATAATGTAACAAGATTTTGCAATTTTGACATATCTTTTATTCCTGTTCATACTGTCATGGATTATGAATATAACAAAGATTTTATTGCTCATATAAGGGACTATGGAGCATGTATCATGGGGGACAATATTATAGGAGCCAAAAGATATGCATCATGGAATCATGACACAATACATGACGAGATAACATGCAACATACCAAGGGATTCTAATATTTCGGGCGAAAAAAGATTTATGGAAGAGAATAGTAAAATAGATAGATTAGAGATATTAGACATATGAAATACAAAGTAGGAGATAAAGTAAGGATAACAGATAATGTTGAATTTACAGATATAGTTCAGGAGCGAATAAATGATCTTAATCCTAATAGAATTGTTACTATAAAAGAGATTCATCCAGACTGTGGTAAATATTCTTTAAACGAAATAATTTGGTACTGGGAAGAAGAATGGTTAAAAGAAATTCCAGAAGAAATTTTTGATCCTATAACTAGTAGATTTGAGATAATGGACTTATGATAAAAACAACAATAGAAGAGAATAGTACGATAATAGAGCCAATAGACAGGAATAATTATACTTTGCCGCTAAAAATAATTTTGGGTAGGAATGGAGAACCAGCTCGTTATATTCCTGTAAGTTTTGAGAGAGATTTAATTAAATATGATATGTCTCTAGTTCAGACATTATATCCAGACGGCACATATGGAAACATATTTATTAAGATAGAGATAAATTATTCAGGGAATTTGATAAAGGACAGATTCGAGATATTAGACTTATGAAAGACAAAATAGAAGATATAGAACAGGCATACAAAGATGGATATATTAGTATGAAAGAGATGTTAGAAGAGATGGGTTGGAGCAACGATATAATAGAAGAATTATCAGAAGAACCCATAACAAACAGATTTGAGATATTAGATTTATAGGAATAGATATTATGTTATTATCAATAATTTTATACGGTTATATTATACCATTAATATTTGTTGTGCCTATGGTTCAATTAGGCTGTTTTATGAAATTTTATCATTTTCATAAGGACTTTGATTATAAGAGAGAAAAGATACGTCAGCATATTGAAATGTCTTTAGTTTCTTTAATTCCTATTATTGGTGTTATATTTGCGATAATAATGCTTGTATGGTTAATAATTGAAGTATGTTCATCAATTAATAAAAATATTAATAAATGGGTAAAAAACGACCCAGCAGATCCTGCCAATCAGACTCCAGAGACAGTAAAGAAACCGATTAAGAGCAAACCTACAAAAAAGAAAAAAGTTGATTCTCCAATAGATAATAGACATGAGATATTAGACATATGAAAAATAAACTAATAGGCAGAACAGTAACTTATAGAAACGGAAGCTCCACAAACGTTACAGGAGAAATAGTAGCTACTACTTGTGAGGCTGATACTGCAAATTTATATTTTTACATACTACCAGAAGGAGAAAAAACATTAGACAAAATAAGATATGATTATATAGTAGGTTTGGGTTCTTACGAGAACCATAGCAATACTTACGAATGGTTTAAGTTATCTGATACTAAACCTCCTCTCAATGTTTGCACTATAGCTTTTTTTACAGAAGGTGACCAAAAAAATACTATTCAACTTTTAATAAGAATGAAGGACCACATGGAAGATGAGGAATGGGTATGTTGCAACTTAAACAATGCAAAGGATATGATAGATGGCGCTACAGACGAATTTGAGGGATGGGTTCCTCCCGAAAGCACTCTATGGAGAATTATAGATGATAATATTCCTGTAGGAGAATTAACATCAGAAGAAACAAACAGATTTGAGATAATGGACTTATGAAGTGCTATATTTGTGATAAAGAAATAGAAAGTCGTTGGTTTCATAAACTATTTTGCTCTATACCTAAAGACACTCCTAAGAGAAGATTTTATGCACATAGTGGAGATTGTATGGAACAATTCTTTGCTGATTATACTGAAAATCAATACTGTCCTATTAATAGTCGTTTTGAGATTTTAGACTTATGAAAGCACTTTGTAGAGATTGTAAACACAGAACAAATATAAACAATTATTATGATTCTAATACTTCTGTATGTAAATTGACCAAAAATGATGGTACCTATTATGATGCCACAATTAGTTATTATCAAAGTTGTTCTGTTATTAATATTAATAATGATTGTAAAAACTATCGAACTAAATGGTTTACTTCTTTTCGGACAAAAATAATTATGACTTTTTCTATTAGATTAGCAAGAGATATATTTAGGAAGCATTTTGAAAAGGATGAGGGGTTCAGGACTACTTATCAGGCAAACATTGCTATGCTTTTACATGATAGATATGGGATAACTGACCATAAGACTAGGAATAGGGCGGCAAATGATATTATGAAGGTTATTTTCGATGCTGAAGAAACAGATATTAAGAAGAAGTGTCACAAACCAGTGGTTGATCGTTTTGAGATAATGGATTTGTAAAAATGAAATATAAAGTAGGTGACAAAGTAAGAATAAAAACTTGGGCAGCAATGATGAAAGAATTTATACCAAGCACAGAAGGGTCTATACAAATACATCCCAATCTCAAATATGCATCAAAGATGGAAGTTATTATTAATCACTTGGATACTGATAGAATAGTAACAATAAAAAAAGTAATTAATGATGTAGAACCAGGAGAGAATAGACACTATAAAATAGAGGAAAGCACTGAATGGGCATGGACTGACCATATGATAGAACATGAAGAAAGTAGTTGGGAACCAATCGAAACTCGTTTTGAGATAATGGACTTATAATGGAGTGTTATGTTTGCAAGAAAGAGATAGAGGGCAATTTTCGTAGATTTTGTTATTCTATGTATGGAGACCCTTCGATAGAAGTTCTTTTTGAAGGGGTTTCTGAAGAACCTTTAGATACTCCTATAAGAGTATTTTACACACATTATGGATATTGCACTGATAAATTTTTTAATAATTTAAATGAGATTATGGATGATGAGTTACCAATTAATAATCGTTTTGAGATTTTGGATTTATGAAATGTCATATTTGCAAGAAAGTTATAAGTGGGCTTTATTGTAAATTTGTTTTTAATAATCCCGCTAATAATTCTGAGATAATTTTTTACACATGTTGGCAGATTTGTTCTGATGAGTTTCGTAATAATTTAGACGAAATAGTAGATAAAGAGCTACCAATTAGTAGTCGATCAGAGATATTGGACTTATGAGAGATAAAGACTATCAGAAAAAAATTTTGAGATTTTTGCCAAAATAAAGATTGATTATGAATTTACAGGAAGCTGAATTTTATGGATGCCCAAAACCCCTTTTGGAAAAATTAAATAAAGCAGGCATAAGCAATTTTAGTACTCCTCATGACCTAAATAATATAAATTGGTCATTAATCGCAGAAGATATGAATGAAATAATAAAACGTTTTTCATCCGACAATCTAAAAGCATTAAAAACGAAGATAGAAGAAAAAATAGAAAGTAGATTTGATATATTAGACTTATGAAATGCTTAACATTACAAGATTATATTGATTTAGAGAAGATCAAAAAAGCAGGAACAGGAGATTTTGAACAAAACTCTTTTATAATATCCCGCTATTTAAAATTGGATATAAATAAAGTTAAAAGTATGGATATAAGAGTTGTTCAGTTAATAATGAAAGAGATAGAAGAACATATGGAAGAATTTGCTCATATTCATGGCAATCATGAGATTACTCCTCTCATGATTACTGCCGAAATAAATCGAGTTGAAGAAGAGAACAATATAGAAGACGAAATAGAAAATAGATTTGACATATTAGACATGGAGTCTAAAGATGATTGATGAAAATGATGGTATTGTGTTAGAGGTTGGAGATGCTTTGCTAATCTCGACTTTAAGAGCAAAACTAGCTAATTTAGAATACACTGTCCATGTTTCTTCAAAAGAATTAAAAACACAAACAGAAGAAAATAAAAAACTAAAAGAAGAAAATCTTTCATTACAACAAGAGATAGAAAAATTAAAAATAGAAGTAGAAAAAGTTCATTCAAGATTTGATATTATAGATTTGTGAGTAAAAATGGCTAGAAAAATGATTTTCAAAGATTTATTTGGTCGCGAAATAAAAATTGGCAATACAGTTCTTAATGTATGGGCAAATACTAATGATTATAATCAACGAGGTGATGGAGAGCCAGGGATTATTCAATATCGAGTTGCCAAAGTAATAAAATTTTGTCCTAAAAGCATCAGAATTCAATATACTCAAAAAACTATTTTAAAAGAAGTTTGTATTTTTAATACTTGTAATAGAATCATCATTATGGCTGATAAAAAAATGATTGATCCTAATATAGAGCGAGAAAAAGAGATTAAAGAAAAAGAGATTAAAGAGTTAAAGAGAGATTTATTATTTGCTCAACAGGGTTTAAATAGAGCTAATTCTAAAATAAGTAACAGGGATATAAAGATAAGAGAATTTAGAAGTGTAATTGATGAGCTTGAGAGTCATTATACAAGATTTAACATATTGGATTTATAAGATGTTTATAAAAATAATAACTCTATCAGATATCCCTGTATACATAAATATTAACAAGATATTAGAAATTTATGAAAATAAGTATGATAATGAGAGTGGAAAAACAGGTAAATATACTGTAGTTGCACTTTGTTATAAGGAGCGTTATATAAAAATTGCCGAAAAGCCTGAACAACTTATAGCTAGAATAGAAAAACAAGTAGAAAATGATCCGATATTAAGTAGATTTAACATATTGGATTTATAATTATTTAGAGAGAATCTACTCCGCTTGTGAAATCATTTGAAACAGCCAGAGTCAAAGTTCCATTAGCAAGTAAAAGAGCAAGAACTTCTGAATCTTTTATCTCCTCTTCTGTCGCATATCTTAATAAATTATGGCTTGCTCCAGAGTTAAAAGAGGGGACTTTGTCCAAATCTCCTATAATAACGATTTGATTGCTATTGTTTCTAACCTGCCATTTTCTTTTATAATCATTTATTGGACTCATAAGAATAAATTATTCTTTTTTATGAGAAATCCTCTATTTCTCCGATAAAAAAATAACAAATATATTATACTCTCATCGCAAAGTTTTTATTATGAAATATTGTGTTTTACTGATTTTATTATTAACTAACATATCTTTTGGTCTTGTTTTACATCCTGAAGGAGAACCTAATGAATTATGGATAGATAGACCATTAGATTCAGTAGTGGGTAGAGTTGGAAGTAACAGTAGCTGTGTAGTTATTCACCCAAATTACGTTATTACTCCAGAACATGTTGGTGTAACTATAAATACTATTATAAGAGTCGAAGGAATTTCTTATAATGTGGAGGATTTTTGGAATGCTCCTTACTCAGATCTTTGTTTGGTTAAAGTATTAAATGCTAATTTTATCAATTATGCAAGAATATATTCTAATGGTAGTCATTGGGGAGGAGAGATAATTATAGGTGGATATGGACAAGGGAGAGGCTCAGAGATAACAACAGAGGCAGGAGTTTTACGTGGATACTTATGGGATGGATCGGGAAACGTTAATTTAAGATGGGGAACTAATATAATTGATGCAGTATATGTAGATATGATATTTATAGATTTTGATGAATATGGAACAAGTACTCAGTATGAATGTGCTTGTGCCTTATATGATTCGGGTGCTGGATTTTTTATATTTGATGAAGGGGAATGGAGATTATTTGGTATAGCAAATTCTGTACAAACATTTGGAAGTAGTTTTTTCTATCCCCCTGATTTTAATCGTGGTATTAAATTATCAGAACATGAGGATTGGATCAACAATATAATTTGTGATAAAGAAGATCTAAACAAGGACTATTATATCGACATATTAGATTTAATTATATTTTCTAATAATTGGTTAGAAATAGGAGAGAATATAGCTGATATAGATGATGATGGAATTGTCAATTTACATGATTTTGAGAAATTAATGAAAAAGTGGAGAGAATAAGTTGTTTTATACTCTCGGTTTCCAACATACAAATTGTGCAAAAGGGAGATATTTTTTTGTTGTTTGTTTTAGGGGATTAATAATTGTGTTTATTGTTATATCTGAATAATCATTATAGGTATCAGCAAGCACATAGTCAAATTGTATAGAATTAGATTTTATATAATCTATATCATTCATTTTCACAACTTTAGCTTTATTATCATGTTCGACATATTGCCACACCATATTAATTACTTCATGGCTTTGCTCAATTACTATAATATGTTTTACTGCTTTGTATTTAGCCAGCATTTCAACAACAATTCCTAGTCCTAATCCTAATACTAAAACATTTCCATGTACATTATTTGGAATTATTTTTAATTGATCCTCAGTATCTATTTTATTATTTGTCATCCAACATTTTTTTTCTTTATTTTTATATTCTATTAACTCGGTTGTTCCTCGTTTTCTTTTAATTCTCCAATTATTTATCATTTGTTCTGGAGGCATTTCCATTTGATATATGTCCTTAATTTCTATCCGATAAATCTGCGAATAACAAAATAATAATTATTTCCTATTCTACCTACTGTTAATGGTAGTCCTCCTATCATCATAGTTACTAATTCTTCTATATCTGTGAAAGTATGACTAGTTTGATTCATTATTAGTCCACCTAATGTAGAAATGCCCATAGGTAATCCATTGATATGAGTTATTTTTTCAGGAACAGGAGTAGTAGTATTTATGGCAAAAGTCCAGTAATATTTATTATCAATCAAAGTTGCTTTATATCTAGTATTTTGAAAAGCAAATTCTTCGGTCTCTACTTCTACCACTCCAGAGGGATTAAGAGTAGAATTCTCTCGTACATCATAAGTATATTCTATTACATCGAAAGCGTAATATATAGTTATAATATCTCCTGAAGGATTTGGTTCTGTGTCTCCAAACAATATGCCCTCATAAGCCGAAATGGATAATGGCAAACCACCCATCATACAAGATGTTGGTCCAAACTCAATAAAACGAATAGATGACTCTGCAATATACATACCTAGAGGCATCAAAGATCCGATAAAATATCTACTATTCACTGGAACAATATCTGCTACAGTGTTTATATATTCTGTCTGGAATAATGAATCTCTATCAGATGCTTGATTATAATATACGACTGTTAAATAAGGAGGATTAGCTGATTCTGCTGTTTGGGCAGTGCTCCCATGTAGATCATCAAGAACAGGACTTGTCGCTGTGGGAAAATCATGAACTACATCTTTTAATCCTAATGTTGTCCATCCTCCAATATTAACCCAATCTAAATTCGCAGATGGTACTTCAAAATCATACCAATAATAATTAAAATCGGAGATCAAATTAGCATTAGAAGTGGGAGAGTAGACCAATAAAGAAACGTTACTCACAGTAGGGGGGGGCACTAATGTTGATTCTGTCAAAGCTAAATATTGTGCTGATGCCGTGGCTGCCTGTCTTTTTATTGATGCATGAAAATTAGCTCTTATAATATTGGAAGAATCGCTGATTGCAGACGTATCTATTGGAGCCATATATCTATATATCTCACCATTTCTATTTACCCCTCCCCTACCAGAACTTTCGATTATTGCCGAGGTGTCTGCTGTCAGAGCACCAGGAACATCTGCTATTGCATTGCCTATTGTTAAAGTTGTGTTTACCCAATCATAATTTGCCGCTAATGTTGCAATTGAAATAGTTAAAATAATATTGTCCTCTGTGCTAACATTATATGATAAAGTGGCATCTGTTTTAAGAGGATAAGTAGCTTTGTTTAATATGTCTCTAGAAATAGTTTTAATTAGAAAGGTATTTTCTCCTGTTTTTTTAAATTCGGCAGAAATATCATATCCGATTCCATCTGCGTCCCAGGCCACAACAGGTTTTAAGTATGATTTAGATCCTGAATTTGATATGAAATCAATTGTTTTTTTAGGATCTATATCTGAAATATTACTAATAGATTTTTCGGTTGTAAGACCGAATTGAGATGATAATATTTTGGCATCTTCTACTGATTTAGTATTCCCTCTTACATTATTAATATTATTATTAACAGATTGGAATTGAAAAGTTAAATCACCTGCTCCTGCTGGCTGTTTATCTATTACAATAATTTTTCTAAAATTGTTCCTACTAGAATGTATTTCTAGATGGATATTTTCTCCAAAAGCGTTAGGATATCTAATAGTATAAGGATCTACCAATATCCCATCTACTGCTCCTGTTTGAGGAATAAATATATTTTCTATATCATCTACTTGGAAAGAAATGTTTCCATTAGATTTCTTTGGAACTGATGCTTGATAGGGAGCATTATTAATTTCCCAGGAATTGCCTCCTACACTTTTGAATGTAGGATCTATTTCTCTCCAACTACCACTATCTAGATATTCTATATTTCCTACATAGAATTGTTGTTCTAGTTGGTTATTTTCTATTTGGATAGATTCTTTATAATTTCTATAATTAGGCATAATTTTATCCTATGTTATTGGTCTTCCATCATAAGTTTGTCCATATCTTCGATTACAAGCTGGAAGAGAATCATATCCTTCTTTATCTTCCTCAAATAAAGAGCATCTATAGCCAAGTGTTTTTGCATCTCCCTCTGTGATTTCTATAGATTTTTTTGCTACCCAGTAAAAGCAATATTTATGTTTTCCTCTATTCCAGCATTGACCCTTAAATTTGACCACTGTTTCTTGATTATTCCATGCCATATATTTTCTCCTTTGTCTCTTTATATTATTCGATATTCCTTCATATTTACCTTTATTAAAAAGGTTTTAGTAGAAAAAGTCGAAATATATAGTATATGAATTGGTTTGATAGAAAACAGCTTATTGATTTATTAAAATTATCACAGAGTAATTCTCCAATGATAAAAACTGCTGCAGAGCCATCAGCAGATGATGGAAGCACAACTTATGATTGGAAGAATCAGATGGGAAATTATGTATGGTTCGGAGATGTAAATCGTTATGTTATGGACTCTTATACTATAAAAGTCTATTTAAGCAAAACAAATGAAAATATTACTATCTCCCTTATGACTAACCATTCGTATCTTGGGACTGCCCAATATTGTGTTTTTTGGGCTTTTGATTTTAACGAAGAAAAGCATGCAATAGAAATTTATAAAAAACTTAATAAAGCTGTTGAAGAGATTGTAAAATACTTTGTAGATAATCAAAGGCCTACCTCTTTGTTTGATCCTTACTTAAGAGAGAAGGTCCAAAAAGTAGATGATAGACATTTAATTCGCACGAATATACCTAGTATAAATTATTCTTATGATATAGATTATGCAAAAGATTGGGATAAAAACATCTATGGTCCTCGATATCCTTCATATAAAGAAGTTAGTTTTAATCAATATTTAAATAGTAGTGTTTACAGTGATAGTAACAATGCTCCTTCGGGCAAATTTGCATTATAATTTCATTTTTCCATCAATTTTATTAGGAAATATATGTCCAAAATTCATTGAAAAGTGATTATAAAATGATATAATATCACATAATTATAAGGAATTTTGTTTTGCCACAATCAGATCAAGAGGCAAGACGTAGTTGTGATTCTCAGTATGGCAAAAAATGGTATGCTAAGAATAAAAAGAAGAAGAAAGAACAAAGCCAAAAAAGTCGGAAAAGAGCAGTCAAACGTAATCGGAAGTATGTTGAAGCTCATAAATTAGTTCATCCTTGTCCTTGTGGAGAGACAGAGCCTTGCTGCCTATCTTTTCATCATGAGAATGAAGATAAAACTGGCAATATATCAGATATGGTTAATAGAGGTTATGGTATAACTCGGATACAAAAAGAGATTGATAAATGTATTGTGTTGTGTCTAAATTGTCATGCCAAACTTCACGGCAAAGAAAGAGAAGAAAAAAATGGGAAAGAAATTAAAATACTAGAGCTAGTAGAGGATAAAGTATGACATTTATTTACAAACTTTATTACAAATTTTTTGGGATATTATATAACACAGGTTTAGATATAACAACTCTTTGTTCTATGATACCTGTATTTTTCATATAAAATGGAAGAATCTAAAAATTTTGTTAAAGATCTATTATTGCAGAAAGAAGTTGTAGATCCTGATAAGTTTATGTATAATTACATCTATGAGGATATAGAATGGTTCGCTTATAAACTGTCTGATGATACAATAAGATATATAAGTTATGAGCTAACTCCTCATGGGATAGGATATGCTTTTTGTGCTACATTTATTTGTAGTCGTTTAAAATATGATATGACTTTTGTTTTTTATTCTAAAAGTTTTACTAATGATACTACGGGAGAATGGACAGATATCTCCGATGAACTAAAAAACAAATTATTATCTGATGCAATGAGAGATTTACAAGTATGGAGAAAACCATAAAAGTGTTTTTATTTATGGTGCCCATAACTCTTTTGCACATAAGGGTTTATAGATTTTTGGAGAAATTAAAGTTTTTTATATTGACAAATAGTAGATAATGATTATAATAGTCATGTGTCCAACAGATCTTCTTCATTAAGAACATCAGTCAGAAATTGATTGATGTTCTTTTTTTGTTTTGTTCTTTTGAAGTATCAATTTTATCCGATTCTTTTTATATTGAAAAAAATAAATAGGAATTTCGATATTTTTTGAGAATATATTTAATATACGAACTTCTTTCTTATAAAAGGAATAATAAAGTGGGATGGTTCAAACAAAACATAGAGCATATCGTGCAAAAAACAGCGGCTAGAGAAGATATCCTAAGTAGGGCGTTACAGCAACTCGAACAGGGCGTTCCTTCTTTTTCGGTTGCTAGTAATGTCGTTAGAGAAATGAGTATGGAAGACCCCAATTTCTCTAATAGTCCTGAAGCTGGTCAAATCATGGGAGCTATGGGAGATCAAGCAAGCCTGACTCAGGTATTAACTAATATGGGCACAGTGCAGCCTCAGATAGGAGAAGCTCCTTTAGAAGGAGTTCCTTTAGGAGGGGGAGTTATAGAAGAAGTTGTAGATAATAATTTAGAGGAACAGGAAGAGGTAGAAGAAGATGAGCAATTAGAAGAAAAGCCACCAAGTTTTGCAGATATAGTAAAAGAAAATTTGGAAAAAATAGATGAAGGAGATCAAGATATTTATAGAGATCCAACATTGCTTGAATCTTTTGAAATTCCTTCTCAAAATGTAGCAACAATTATGAGGACGGTTCAGAGCATTAATAAAAAATTAAAAAGTATGTTGCATCCCGAACTCAAAATAGAATATATGGGAGAACCATATGATAAACCTGTCGCTTACCGAAATGGAACGGTACAAGAACCCTATGTTCAATTAAAAATAACAGGAAGACTCCCTAGTCCTTCTGATGAAATATCAGTAAAAATACAAGAGCCCCAGGTCTGGCAAAGAGGGCCTCTAAAAGGGCAACCTATGTATGAAAAAGATGGTATCACCCCAAAGATGAAAACAGTTGATACTGAACAAAAAGGAATGAAACTAATAGCAGAAATTACTCATAAACCATTATCAGAAGCAGCTCAGCAATACTACTTAAAAACCGAACCACCAAATTCTGCATTGAGATCAGTTATTGAAAATAGTAGGGAGCAGGGACAAACTCCATATTTGAATGATGTTGACCCTATGGGGAAAAGATATGAGTGGGATGAGAGTTTTTGGCTTGCCTCTTCTAGAAATTGCTATAAGTGTAAAGCGAGACATGATAGGAAAAAAACATACATAGCAGCGATCGTTCCTCCCGAACAATTAGTTGATAGAACATACAAAACGATAGGGGAAGATGGTCAAGAAATTGAAAAAGTATTAACTCGCAAAGTTGATAAGAATAGAGGGGCAAAAGGAACTCAACCAGAATGGATCGATGTCCCTTGCAAAACTGTGGCACCAGAGTATATTGAAAATAGTCAGAAAGAGCAATTGGGAGGATCATGTGCTGAGCAATATGATGAAATTAAAACAATAGAACGTTTAAGAAATTTAATCCAAAAATGTAAAGAAATAGATAAAGGCAATACGGAGAAGAAAAAAGATAAAGCAAAACCCAAAAAAACTCAAGGAGATATTCCTTCTGACACGTTGTTTACAGTAGGTGTATCTATGATAAGAGAGTATGGTGCTGGGCAAAACTTATCATTTACTTTAGGAAGGAAAGCTTATGATTATTCAAGATATAATCAATTAGAATCACAAATAGCATCTACACAAGAACCAAGGAGAAAAGAGTATCTTGAAAGAAACTTGTCTTTTCTACAAGGTCGCTTACCGAAGGTTACTTTAGAAGATCAAAAAGTAGCTAATGAGTGTTTGACATGGTGGAGAGGAAAATTAGGAGGACTGGGAGTAAACCCTGAAGACAGAAACAAAATATCATTAAGTGTTTTTCCTGATATCTCTGTTATTAACAAACCAGGGAGAACAAATGCTAAAGATGCTGTTAATATGATTGAAGAGTATCTTGCTTATCATGACATAACGTTAGAGCCCACTCCTGAACCAGAGCCTGTAGCAGAGCCTGTAGCAGAGCCTGTAGCAGAGCCTGTAGCAGAGCCTGTAGTAGAGCCAGAAACAGAGCCAGAAGGATTGGACAACATAGCAAACATAGAAGAAGATAATGCTTTTGTTGCTAAACTTAGATATGTTAAATCTTTTCCATTTAGAAATAGAGGCAGAACAAGCTATAACAACAAATTTAGAGATGCCAATGGAGAGGAATATGTGGCATTTACCAATAACGATCCTTTTGATGCCAATGAGGGAGAAGAAGTGTATGTGAGAGGAATAAAAGGTCCAAGAAGTGCTCGTTATAACAATGTTCAATTAAATCGCTTAACAAAAATTTCTCCAGATAGAATTCAAGAACAGCAAAATGTTCCTATCGCAGAACCAGAACCGATTGTAGAACCAGAACCTGTTGTAGAACCAGAACCTGTTGTAGAACCAGAACCTGTTGTAGAAGAGACTCCAGTAGCAGAGGAAGCTGCTCCAGAAGCTCCTACAGAGATAACTACTCAGATACAGAGAGTAACAGACAGAGCTAGAAATGTTATTGAGACAGGAAGGACTTCTGGAGGTCAGAGAATGACTCCACAACAACTTATTCCTCTATATGTTGATCAATTAGAAAAGATTTTCAAACGTCCTATCAACAAACAAGAATGGATAGATAATCTAAATAGTTCAGCAGAGAGAGGAAATGATGCTCTTCTGAGATATATGGATGTTATTCCTGATTATTTGGGAAATAAATAAATGAATTGGATTAAAAGGGTTATAAAAACGGCAGCCGCTCAAAGCAAGATTAATAAATTGGGAATTGCTAATCCTGCTCTTAAATTCTTTGTCCATAAATATGAAAACTCTACAGGTATTGACTGGAATAAAATAAAATCTCCTGCTGATATTGAAACTCATATTTATAGCAAATTACTTCCTGAACTTTATAAGAAAATAGACAAAAATAACAAAAAAAGCCCAGACAGTAATTATTTAAAATCTGAGCATTTGGATATAGCGGCAGAGATAGCACAACACCCTGATGACCCTCAAGTTCAAGCGGCTAGTAGAATCTATGAAAGAGATCCAGAAGCTGCTACTCAACACATATTAGAAATTCTCAATCAAAGTAAAAAAGAAAGTTTTCAGCAATGGTGGAATTATCTTACTCAAGAAAGTGATATATATAGAAATAATCCTGCTTTTATGTATTCTATTCTTAAACCCATTATAGACAGCTCTCCAGAAAGTGCCAAGAATGGTCCTCCTCCTGTTAACGCGGAGGTATTAGCTCATATATGGGAAGAAATAAATGAGCAGGGCGTAACGAATATGAATATTTTGAAGCAATATAGAAAAATTTCTTCAGAATTAGACAGTAAAGGATCTAAATCTGTTTCTACTGGTGGAGAAGGAGAATGGATACAAATTCCTTCTAAGATAACAGATCCTGAAAATTATAAAGAGAATTTAGACAAGCTTATGAGATTTGCCCAGGGAAGTGGATGGTGTATTGCTGGTAATAGTTATGCAGATCAGTATTTATCAAAAGGGGATTTTTGGTTATATCTATTGGGCGGCAGAGCCATGGTGGCTATAAGAATGGAGGGATCAAACAAAGTAGCAGAAATAAGAGGTCATCAGAATGATTTGAAAAAACTAGAACCTTATTGGCAAGAAGTAACAAATTTCTTACATCAGAGTCCTTTTGATTATAAAAACAATGCTCAGTATAAGCATATTGAAGAAATATTCTTTATGAATACTAATCTTGAGAAAGGAACTCCTGATTATAATACTGTTTTAGAAAAGATAAAGACAGATCATAAGGCTTATCTTCGTTTAAGCGATGAGAATAGGCAAAAATTTCCAGAATTTTTAGATGCTGCAAAAGATGGATACAGAAAAGAATTAGATAATAGACTTATTGAAATGGAATCTCCTACTTTGACAGAAGGGTCATTTTTACGTCAATTTGAAAAATTTCAAGAATATTACAAGACTATTCCTGAAGAGATTAAAGTTGCATTAGGAGATATGAATGATCGTCTTTTACAGGCTCATAAAAAAGCTTATCATAATAATCCTATTATTTTTACAGAATTTTCTCCTGAAATGCAAAAACAGTTTTCTAAAAAAGAACAAATTTCCGCATGGACAAATTACATAAATCAAGATCCTTATCATTATAATGATAAGAGAATTCCTGACGAGATTAAAAGTTATATATCTAAAGGAGATTTTCGAAATAAATTAAAAGAAAAATGGAGAGATTTAATACTTAAAAATGCTGAACATGCAGAACATATGTCTCCAGCAATTTTAGAATTATTTAATCCAGGAGAAATTGAAAATTATATTCTTCAAGATTTCGCTAGTTTGCCTGTTTCTATCGTTCATGGAAAATTTGATAAATTAGAAAGAATTGAAAAGATGGTAGATAAAGGGATATTTAGTACACAACAAATTATAGATATTTTATCTAACAGTATTAAACAAAATCCTAAATGGTATAACCGACTTCCTCAAAAATATAAAGACATATTAATAGAACAAACCAATGTTAAAACAATCGTAGATACATCAGATATAAATAATATTATAAGAGACCCAGGTTATTTTAAAAGCTTATCTCCAGAAAAACAAAATGCTTTCTTACAAAGTAATGGAAGAGATATCGGAGAAGCTTTTGCTAAAACGCAAAATAAATACAGAGGTCTTTTACATGAGTTTTGGACCAATACTCCTGTCAATGTGAGACCATATCTGCCAGAATCTGTTATTGAGAATGTTGCTCAGTTTTATGCTAATGCTGTTGGTAATTCTTTATCTACTTTTCAAACTATGTCTGCTAAAATTCCTACTGATATACATCCTCGTATTGTTCCAAAATTATCTTATGGTAGAAATTGGTATAAAAAAGCTTTTATAAATAAATTTGCTAGTGTAACATATTGGATAGAAGGATCTGATAAAATTTCTCAACCCATGAGCAAAGGAGATATTTCTAATGATTTAGCTCGTTTTGTCTTTGATGATTTACAATTAGGACAAAGATTAGGTTTTACTTATCAAGATTTTGATCCTGATATGAGTGAAGGGAATATCTCTGATTCTTTAGGAAATATAAGTATATATTTAAAAAATCCTAATATAAAGGCTGGAATAATAGAAAATATATTAGATAAATACAATCAACATAAACAGATGATTCATTTAACACTATTAAACATTAATCAATCAGGAATAGATCCTAGTCTTAATGCAGCAAGAATATCAATAGATAAAAATGATACTGTTGAGTCAGAACAACTTCCAACAATGAATTTATCTAATTCTAATTCTTCTGCCCTGTTGCAACTTTTACAGAATGAAGGGGTGGAAGGTTTAGATCCTTACGGGGGAGTGATACCTATTGACACTCTAAAGCAGGCATTAAATAATATAGAGCAAAATGATTTTATGCTTAACACTTATACTCAAGAACCAACAGAAGAATCTGAGGAGGGTAAAGCAACTGTAATGGATTTTGGAAGAAGTTATGAGCAAATAAGCAGATATATAAATGGTTTAAAAGAAATGATAGCATATGTTGATAACAATAATCTCCCTGTTAGAGAAATAAATTACGGGTAAAAGAATAAAATTATGAATTGGTATAAAAAAGCTCAACAACGAAATAATGAATGGAGATGGGGTAAGATGGTGGCATATTTTGGATTGCCCTTTTTAGCTGCTTTTTCTTTGTGGGTAGGAATCAATATAACAAAACTTAAAAATCATTATATGGACAACCCTCAGGAGATAGAACAAAAACTTGTTGAATATCAAAATGTTTCTGACAATCAGCCAGAAGAAACTCCTAGTCAGCCAGAAGAAACCCCAACGGAGAGTTTCAACATGGAAGAAGTTGCTAGCATGATAGAAAGACATGAAGGAAGAAGACACAGGAGGTATTTGGATACCAAAGGAATTCCTACTATAGGTGTTGGTTTTAATCTGATTAGGCGTGATGCAATAGCTAAAATGAGATCATTAGGTGCTAATTATATGGACATCGTAAATGGTAGAACTACTTTAAATGATGAACAAATAGATAGTTTATTTGATGACAATTTAAAAGAAGCTATTGAAACGGCTCAATCATTTATACCCGATTTTGGTCAGCATCCTGCCTCGGTTCAAACTGTTTTGATTGATATGGCTTTTAATTTAGGAACTGATAAATTAGGACAATTTAAAAAATTTAGAGAAGCATTACAAAAGAAAGATTATCAAACTGCTGCTAAAGAAATGGTTGATTCTCGATGGTATGGTCAAGTGGGTAATAGATCAAAAGAATTAGTAGATATAATGAATAAAAATTAAGTGGAGAATAAAATGAACTGGTATAAAAAAATCATATTGGCAGGATTGCCTATCTATAATGTAAGAGACTTTGTTAAAAAATTACAAAAAGAGTATGGTGTTCAATTTATAAGACATGGCAAAGGAGATGACCAGGTATGGGGTATCCCTGGCACAAATAGAGGAGCATCTATTCCATTTGCCGCAGGAAGCAAAACTCTCAATCCTGACACTATGATGGATATATTGAGAAATTTACGCATTCCATTACAGGGTTTTAAAAAGAAACAACATAAAGCAAAACCAGTAGAACCTGTTCCTGAAAAACCTATTAGTTCAATAGAAGCACCAGAATGGCAAAAAGCAGAATGGTATCAAAAACAGCAGGGACTGTCCAATGCTAATTCTGAAAATAATGAATATAAAATAGCAAAAAAATGGAAAGATAAACTTCCAGGAGGAAGAGCAGACAATAAAAAACCTAGTGATTTTGACAGAAATTCTGTAGAAGAGGGCAAAGAAATTGAATTTGAGCATACTGATAACCCTGACATCGCTAGAGAAATAGCAATAGACCATCTAGAAGAATTAGAAGATTATTATGATAAAGAAGTTGGTTTGCCAGATATGGAAAAGAAATTGGAGAAAATAAAAAAGGGCAGAAATTAAATCATTATGAATTGGTATAGACATATATTAAAATTAGCAGATAAAAAAGATTATCTTATTCAACAAGGTATTCCTAAAGATATTGTTGATTGGGCAGAGTCTTTGTCTAGACAAATTAATAATAAACTGACTTATTTAGAATGGGTGTCTAGATTAGCACAAAAAAATATAATAATTCCCAATGAAGATGATTCTAAAGTAATTACTACTCTACAATTATTTGATAAACTTAAAAACATTAATAAAATAGATAAAAAAAATATTAATCAATTTAAATCATATGGAGAGTTATCTCAATATTTAGAACCATTTAAGGGGCAAGATACTGAAAGTCAAAGAGGAAAAGAAAAAAGATTAGGAAATGAGGGATATCAGGTTATCCCACAAGAAGAAAGTGAGCGTGTAGAAGTTATTAAAATAGACACAGAACAAGCAGCTAGTAAGTTATGCAGAAATACAGACTGGTGTATAAAAGACCCTAAATTTTTTAATGAATATGGTGCTCCATTTTTTATGTTTGTATTAGACGGAGAGCCCCACGCTTTATTGCACGCAAAAAGTGGACAATTTAAAGATAAATATGATGACGACATGGATGAGGAATCAATAGAAGATATCTATTATCCAGTATTTCATGTAATAAAACAATATAATATACCATTATCTGATGAATTAGAAATAATATATGATGTAGGAAATTCAGAAGAAAAAGCATTATTGTACCCAAACAGAGTAGAAGGATATAAAAAAATATTATTAGAAAATCCTAAATTATATAAAAATGTCAGTGAATTTAAAAATGCTCCAGGGGTAAAAGATGCTGTTCAACAAGGATGGAAAAATTATATATTAAAATCTCCGTATGATTATTCTTATATACCAGAAGAATTTAAAAATTCAGAAATGGAAAATATTGCTATTGAATGGTTTAAAAATAACTTATCAACAAATTCAGAGTATGTTTCATATGTCCCTCAGGAAATTTTAGAAAAAGAAGAACTGCAAAACATTATTATTAAAGCATGGGAGAATAATTTATTAACTGCACCAGAATCATATAATCATTTGGTTCCTGATAATATTAAAAATCTTCCAGAGATTAATATGGCTCGTATAAAAGGGTGGAAAAATCATGTATTAAATAATCCAAATGATTATGGTCTTATTCCAGATGATATTAAACAATATATTCCTGACCTCAATCAGCAGCAAGTTGTTGCTAGTTATAATTGGTATAAAAAAGCACAACTAAATTTTCAGCAAGGACAACCTATAAGATTTATTAATCCCCTTACAGGACAACAATCTTCTGGAGTTTTTGATGCTATATTTGAATCTGGAATGAATCAAGGTAAAGCTAGGGTAAGAATTGGAAACTTAACAGGAAGACCCGTTGTTGTTCCTATAGGAGAGATATCTCTTATTACTAATGAATTGCAATCAGGACAGGTTGTTAATTTACCTAATTACCCAACCGAATCTCCTGCTGAAGTAATTGAAAATCTAGGCAATGGAAAATATTCGATATTGCCAAGATCTAAAAGAAAAATGATATTACCTATTAATGAAATTTCTTTTTGAGGTCATTATGAATTGGTATAAAAAAGCAAATAAACAGCCTTGGCAAATGGATAGATATGAATATGAAAATATGCCTATGCCAGAGAAAAAACCTCGACAAAGATTTGAAGTAAAAATAGGACCTCAAATTGTAGAAGTTATTAGAAATCCTTCTTATAGTGATATGCGACAAATGACCAAGGAGGTAAGAGAAGTTTTTCTTGGAATGCCTTATGACGAACCTGCGTTACGTTCCACACAAGATATTAATGGAAATAAATATTATTGGAAAGCACATGAAGGAGTGCATACGGATATAGAAACTTTAATTATGCAAAGAACTGGAGAAGAATTGGGGAGAAATCTAGAACGTCCTTTATACTACTATATGCTTGAAGAAGCGTTAAAAACAGGTAAAAAAATCCCTCAGAGAATATTAAATGACTTTTTTAGAAGATATCCAGGTATTGCTAGAAGTTATGGTGTTGGAGACCCAAATGAACTGGTATAAAACAGCACAAAATAACACAGAAATAATGAATCATCCTGATTTTAAGGGGTTTCATTGTCAAAAAAACGAGAGTCAAAGTAAGGATAAAATATTAAAAGAGTATGCTGAATCATATTTTTTTGATATTATAGAATCTATACCTTTTGACTTACATAACAAAATGGGACAATTAGGAATAGATATATATCCTCCTGAAGATCAATATTCAGAAGAATTTGAATTATGGAGTGAACAAGTAGAGGATTTTTTATATAAGAATGGGATACGATGGATATTTGTTTCTAGTAATAACTTGTTTAATGATATGAGATTTAATGGAGGGTCTTATGGAAATCTCTGTTATTATATATTAATTCCTAATGATATTATTTTATATGAAAATATAGATGTTCATGAAGTAAATTCATATTATATTATTTATGATTCAAGAAAAGGGGTTCCAACTAGAATCCCGATAGAAGAAGAGGACTCTAATGAGTTGGTATAAAACAGCACAAGAAAGTTCTGAACCGACTGAAGAGATTGTTGATCCATGGTTTCAAGGATCTAAAGTTGTAGATCAAGAAGGGAATCCTTTGAAGGTTTATCATGGAACAAATGTTAATTTTGATAAATTTGATTTAGATTTTGCTGCTCAGGGCATTATTTGGTTTAGCTCAAACAAAAATACTATTTTAAGTGGAGAATCTGGTGCTGTTGGAACTAGTTTTATTAAAGAGGCTTATTTATCAATAAAAAATCCAGCAGGTTGGCCAGAATATGAAAAGTATGGTATTGGAGAATTAAAAGGTTTAGGACATGATGGGATCATATTAGATGATAATTATGTTGTTTTTGATCCATCTCAAATAAGGATAATCGAATGAACTGGTATAAATGCTCACAACAGCAAATGTTATGGGGAGATGATCCTGAACTAGAATATGCTGATAAATCAAAATCAGATGTTGCTTATTGGGATAAAAGATACCCTCTAGTAGAAAACATAATAGATGGACTATCGGTAACTAATGATATTAATAACACGAGTTCAATATCATCATCTTTAGAAAATTATTATATATTGCCTGGAATTAGAAAATTACCTCTTTCTGATTTTTCTTTTAATCAATATGTTGCTCGTGATGATATAGAAAATAGCAGACAACTAGCAAATGAAATAAAAACATCAAAGAAAATTTCTCCATTAATCATTGTTGTTGATAATGAAGGACCATATATATTAGAAGGAGGACATAGATCAGAAGCATTAAATATATTAGGTATAAAACATTTTCCAGCATTAATAGTATTAGATATGGAGCATATAAATAATAATGAATTGGTATAAACACTCTCAACAACAAATGCTATTTTATCCATTTGATAAATCTCCTTCCGAAACTAGTCAAAAAGTGGCTCCTATTTCTGTGGACCCTAATACAAAAGAGAATATTTATCAATGTCATAAATGCAACAGACCAGTTCTGGAAAGTGAAGCAAATTGGTATAAAGATGTTGAAGGAGAAGGAGAGTCATTACAACTTCCAGAATATGACGAACAAAGAATTTCACAAGCTTTTATGGAAATAGCACAATATTTAACTCCTTTTTATAATCAACTACAAGAATATATTAAGAAAGAACATTTAGAATCTCCAAGAGATGATCCATATTCTTATTCATTTGACAGTACTTTAAGAAGATGGGAAGTTCAGATTCCACAGCTAAATAGTATTATAAATAAATATCCAGAGATACAAGATATATGTGCTTATAAAAATACATATGGACATTTTAATAGCAAAGATATTTGTAGTTTAATAAATGGAGGTTTAGAAATAAATGGTAAAATGTTGAACGATTTATCTGATTTTATTCAGTCTCCTACTAATTTCGTAAAAGAAATTACAAATGTTTCACAACGACAATTTAATATAGATTTTTTGGTTCCAACGTGTAGTGAGTGTTTTCAAGACTTTCAAAAATGTGAAGTATGTAGTAAAGTTATAACTCCAGATCAACAATCATATCCTGTTACATGGGATGACAGAGATAGAGTATGTGAAAAATGTGTGGAAGATGGACATGTAGATCTATGTGGCTCTTGCGGAAAAGCAGATTATTCTGATGAAATGTCCTATAGTGAAGACCTCGGTTTTACATGTAGTAAATGCACAAAAGAAAGAAGTGATGAAAGCATCGAGTGGGCAGAACAGATGATTTCCCAATTAGACATTCCAGTAGGAAAGAATTATCCCATTTCAGGAAAAAAATTAAATAATTTAGATAGTTTTTTAACAACATATATAAAAAAATATGGAGATAATGAATTAAATGACAAAGAATATGGAAGAATTACACATTTAGCTAAAAAATCTAGACTTTCTCCCGCATCTATGGAGTATCTTAATTTTGTTGAGAGTTCTTATGATCAATCTTCGAGTCAAAATAAATGGACTAAAGTTTCTGATTTATTAAATGATATACACAATAGTGTCGAAGCTCAGGATTATATGACAAATCAATACCCTGAATTGTCTTCTTATCAAGACTTGCCATTTGATATTAATGTGGTAGAAAGTTATTCAAGATCAAAGTCAGGATTCACTATTACAATCACTCCCTCTCAAACATTTTTTGATTATGCCAAAACAAAATATCCTCAAATAGAAAAAGTGTGGCAGGTTATGAGTCAAACTCCTCACCATGGAGGATCGCTTGCTTATGCTCGTTGTGGTTATGAGGGAGGAGATTCTATTGTTATTAATAATTTACAAAGAGATGCGGATTATGATAATTATGAAAAGAAAGATCGCAATGTATCAGGAGGAGGATTAGAGGCAGCTAGATGGATAGATGGAGTAACAAAACATTGGGATGTATTTTTGCTTAACCTTGTTAAATCTATAGCTATATCGAGTGATAAAAGTGCTTTTTTAACGACTTTTGATCAACAAAAAAAGAAGTGGGGAAATTTACCTATTCATAAATCTAAAAGTACATATGAGAAAGTTCCTGAACAGATGGGATTTCCTTTAAACGATCCAACAGGAGGTGCCTCAGGACTAGTTGAAGAACATTCAATGTATGATGAACCGATGTATCAGATAGCCAATGATATTGCAATGAATTGGTATAAACGAGCACAAACTTTTACTCCTGCCCCAATAACTATTGTTTCTTATAATAGTTATGGAGAATTAGGGATATCTTTTAACGGGGGAAAAAAGTATGTTTATCCTAATGTTAGTCCTTACATCTATGATAATATTAAAAAGTTATTGAAATATAAAAACTATAAAAAAGTTCAAGAAATGTTGCAACAATTATCTGTTACTCAACCTGAGCAAAAAGAAAATGAATGGTTATTCTAAAAATATAATCTATAGAAAGGAGGCTTAAAATGCCTAGATTTACTATACAACCTAGAGGAAGAGGATTTGGAAGAGGAAAAGGGTTAGGACCATGTGGTAGAGGAGGAGGATTTGGTAGAGGAGGAGGATTTGGTAGAGGAATGGGCAGGAATAACGGGGCATGCCGTTTTAACGACGGAACTAATAATTCTAAATACCCTGGATATGGACAGGGTCAAGGACAAGGGCAGGGACAAGGTAGAGAAGAATAAAAAAATTATCTGTCTATTAGTAATTAACAAAATATTTCCTATAAAAGAATATTAAATATGCCCCTTAATAAAAGTAAATTAATTAGATGGTCAAGATTAATTAAGGTAAGAGATGGGGGGCTGTGCTACATGTGTGAGAATAAACACAAGATAAAAGAAATGAATTCTCACCATGTTTACCCTAAAGCTGATCCTAGATATGCTCATAAAGCTTATAATTTAGATAATGGGATTACTTTATGTTGGAGATGTCATAGAGAAATAGTCCATACTTCATGGACTAATTGGAGAAAATTTACTTCTATATTTAGAAACAAAATGAGAAGAAAAGCAATAAAAACATTTAATAAAGAGAATCAATCGAGAATATGAATTGGTATAAAACAGCACAGTCAGATAGTGAGAAAGAATATTTATTAAGGGAAGAGAAAGAATATTTTTCTCAAACTGAAGTAGATGAAAATATTTCTTCTAAAAATGATTCTGTATCAGAAATTTCAAATAATGATCCATATATCAAATATCAACCCGAAACGGTAGGAAAAGAAATATTATATCATGGAGGACGAAAAAAATTTGATATAGAAGTAGATAAAATACCAAGTAATGGTTTATTTTTATCTAATCAAAGAGAAGTAGCTGTTGTTAATGCTATGGATGCAGGCAAATATTACCGCATGAAAGCATTGGGTGCTGATGTTTCAAGAATATCAGAAGACAAGATTGCGGAGTTTTATGTTGATTTAAAACATCCTTTTATTGTAGATGCTAGAGGAGGATCTTGGTTAAATGTGCCTGTTCCAGACGAGATGAGAGAAGAAGTTTATGAAACTATGGATTCAATTGATACCGATAGTGTGGCTGAGTGGGCAAAAAAAAATAATTATGATAGCGCCATTATAAAAAATGTTGTGGAAGGAAAAGGATCGATGGTGGAAGGGGATACTTATGTTGTTTTCAATAAAAATTCGCTTATTCCTATATCTCATATTTCTAAATAAGGATAATTTAATGAATTGGTATAAAATAGCACAAACTTGGGAATCTTCTGGAGACTTAGAAACAGATATTGAAGAAAGTCAAAATAAAGAAGAATTGCTTAGAGCATTAAAAATAAATAGTGCAAAACTGGATGAAGAAATAGTTTTTCCTAATAAAGAAGTAATTTGGACTGCTGTCATCGGCAATGTGTTAAAAATTATAAATATAAGTTTTCCTTATCCTGATTTAAAAGATCCTAATGAATGGTTATGGGATATAATAAATGGTGGGAATGTTTGGCAATATATCGATGAGAGAGATTTTAGTAAAGAATTTTGGGAAGGGGTTGGAGAAGGAACCACTTATTATCATGGGACAGAACAAGAAAATTTAGATAATATTTTAAGCAAAGGACTTTCTCCTGAAGATAAAACTAGAGGTATGACTAATAAATTTACAGGAGCAGCAGTGTTTTTGAGTGATAGCTATGAGACTGCGACTTATTCTTATGACGTTGTTTTGGAAATAGATATAGGAGCTATGAAAAAAGATGGATACATGCCACTAGCCAATTTAGAAGAAGATATTGAAGAGAGCGAATTGATTAATGCTCTAGCACATAAAATAGGTTTAGATGATTTTGTATATGAAGTTGAACAAGGAATGGACCCTGGAACAGTAGTATTAAAAGGTAACATTCCTCCACAATATATAAGAGTAATATAATGAACTGGTATAAAATAGCACAAAATACAAACAGTTTAAACGAGATATTAAATAGGTGGCAATCTCAGGGAATAATTTTGCACGTATATGAATTTGATAATAAAATTATTCTTGATTCTTTAATTGTTCCTAAAGAAATAAGAAAACAAGGGATAGGAAGTACTATTATGCAGGAATTAACTAATTATGCTGATAGCATAAATAAACGAATAGAATTAAGTCCAGGAATGAAAGATCCTTATCAGGGAACAACATCAAGAAATAGGTTGGTTAATTTTTATAAAAGGTTTGATTTTAAAGAAAACAAAGGAAGAAATAAAGATTACTCTATGACGCATACTATGTATAGGAATCCGTTTGAATGAATTGGTATAAAAGAGCACAATATGTAGGTTATCATGGATCTCCTCAAGATTTCCAGAATTTCTCATATGAGTTTCTTGGAACGAATGGAACTGCTGAAGGTTTTGGTTTTTATTTTACTAGTGATAAGAGTATTGCTGAAGGATACTCTAATGGGGGAGTTGTAAAAAAGGTTTTTCTAGATATTAAAAAACCATTAAATTTTAATGGTTTAACTATCTCTAAACAAAATCTTGCCACATTTTTAAAAGCATTAGATCCCACAGGAGATAATTATTTATCAAATTGGGGAGAAACAGATTATCAAGGATATGATAATGTTCTTAGAATCGCTGTTGAAGGAGAAATGTCAGGAACAACTAATGATGTTGATTTAATATCGGGGATCATAAATGCTTCTGGTAGAAATGCTGAATTTATAAATAGAATATTACGAAAAACATTGGGTTATGATGGTATTATTGTAGAACAACCATCATGGGGCAAAAACCAAACTATATACATAGTATTTGATAATGATCAAATTAAGAATATATAATAATGAACTGGTATAAAAAAATAAAATTAGCTGCTGTTAAATATTTATATCATGGATCTAGTATGAATAACCTTTCTTCTATTTTATCAGAAGGATTAAATAATTATCATGGCTCAGTATATGATGAAACATTTCAAAATACAAGAGGAGAAAGAAGCGTAGAAAGTTATGGAGGAGTATATTTTACAGACAGTCTAAGAACGGCAGCAATGGCTGGGTTTACTGCGTCAGAAAAAAATAAAATTGATACTCAAAAAACTGTTATAGTTATAGCTCAATTAGAAGATACTACTCCTTCTATTTTGATAGATGAAGATATATTACCTACCCCTACTTTTGCTCTTATGGAATGTGGGGCAAATCCTCAATTTCCAATTAGTTTAACAGAATGGATAATAAATAATTTTCCAAATATAGAAAATGGCGTTAATCATTATCTTGAATCTTTATCTACTAGTAGAATAAAAGTAAATGATGTTAATTTTTTACAAGGCATCAAACCATATGTTTATGATTTGTTAAAAACATTTGCCATACAAAAACTAGTTGTAATGTTAAATAATGAAGATTGGGGAACAGGTTCGTTAAAAGATAGATATCCTGAATTGTCTAATTTGCCAGATATGGGAACAGCTATTCAAAATTACAGAAATGCTTTTTCTTTATTTATGCAAAAAGCGCACAGAATAACAAGCGCTCAGGACGATATGTATGAAAATAATGTGAGGGTTACAGAACCTATCTCTTTTCGCGGAAAAAATAAAATAGTATTAATTTCTACATTTAACAGAGAGCCAAGAGATGCAGAATATAGTTATACAATAGAAATTATATATTTGTCTGACAACAATGTATTAGATCAATATGTATCAGATATACAAAACGTCTATAGTAATAATATTCTTGTCACATACCAAAACAATATAGTTCATGACCAAAAGAAGGAGATGGTGGGTGAATTGGTATAAAATAGCACAATTAAATAATGAAAGATATCCTCAAGAAGAAGTGTTATATCATGGAACAAATGAAAATTTCGATAATTTTGAATCGGGAAGAGAGTCAGTTAATACTGGAATGCTTGGAACTGAATCTCCTGTAACAAGACATGCTATATTTTTTACTAAAAATAAAGATTTAGCTAGTGAATATGGGGAAAATATCAAAGAGATTAATCAACCATCATTAAATATTTTTGATTTTAAGTCAAAAGAAAATAACTCTATTTTTTCTGAATTTCATAATCTTGTAAAAGATGACGGAGAAATAGGCAGAGAGATAAGTGACGGGTCTTTTCAAGACTGGGGTTATTTTGATGGGGTTGTTGGGGAAAAATTTGTTCCATTTTTAAAGTCTAAAGGATTTAATGCAGCTAGTTTATTAGATACGGGAATTGAGGGAAGAGAAGATGAGGTTATTGCTATTTTCGATATGGGTATCATTAATCATCTTCCACGATAAACACGATTGCTTAAACTAGTATAAGATAGCATAGAAAAACCAGTTGTCTCCAACCTGATCCTACTCACTTCCACTTTTTTCAAATAATACTCTTGACAAAGAATACACGTCCTGATATAATAGAAATAGAAAATAGATGTTTCTATAACGTATTACTAAATAAGAGCTTATGAATATCGGTCAGAAAAATTCCAGACAATGTTTTTTCCAAAAGCATTAGTAGAAAGTGAGATTATGGCAAATGAACAAATGAGGCATGAAGGCACTGATAAGCTTCTGACCTATATAGAGATTTTTGATTTTATGTCAAAATATGAACAAGGCCTGCTGGCTAATTCAGATTTTAACGAAACAATCAAAATAATCCATGGGGATGGATCAGAATTCTCTTTAGAGAATGCTCTTTTGGAAGAAGACGAGTTAAGAATCTATGTTTATACGGAACATTGTGGTTTCTTCTGGTTCTTCAAAGACGATTTGAAAAAAATGAGAAGAACTGTTTATAGGTATAACGAAGATAAAGAAGATTTTGATATTGTGTCGGACGATAGTAAATATTTTAATGGAGAATAAAATGACAAGTATTTTAAACCGCAAAGCTATTAAAGCTTTCATTCTTAACACTTGTGAGAAGAATAGGCCAGGATGGTCTTGCGAAAGAGTAAGTAAACAAGCAATTGACGAAGTAGAAGGTTTCTTAAAACATAAGATACAACAATCGGTGCATCGGCATCCTAGTGTTGGTAAAACTTTTAGGCATTTTGACTAGTGGAAAAATAGAAAGTTATAATATTATGCCCATATTTCCATATATTTTATGTGCTGCTGTTCATTTCCAAAATGAAAAAGTATATAAGCATCAACCCAAAAATATTAAAACAGGATATGTAGTATGTGGTAGAAGACATCACAATTGTTATACTACTGCATGGGAGTTGAATGGTGAAACAAAAAATGAGCCTACAAAATGTGGATTTATAACTTCTAATGATTTATTTGTTGATCGTCAGGAAGCGGCAAAGATAGCATATGAGGCAGGACAGACAGATGAAGAGTCAGAGGGATTAGTTTCTGAAGAATTATATTAAGGAATTATATCATCATGAAAACTAGTGTAGAAAAAGAAGTCGAGCATTTAATAGATAAATTTGGATTAAAATGTTCTGTTGAAAAATTTAGGACTAATGCTCCATGGTATAAGATTTCAACTTTCCAATTTTTATCCGAAGATTTTATTAAGGAATTTGAAGAAAAGGTAGATTGGGATCATATTTCTCGCTGTCAAAAATTATCAATACAATTTATAATAAACCATAGAGAAGAAATGAATTTTGATCGATTGTTTTATAATGATGTAATAAAACATAAATTGTTTCAAGAATTGTTTAAATATTTTGTTTTTTCCTGTGATAAAGAAAAGATTTAAACAAATGAAATGGTATCAAAAATTATGGCATTATTATATAGGATGGAGAACAGGCAGAGAAAAAGCTTGTGGTAAAAAGGTGAATTATAAATCTTTTGAGACTGCTAATAATAGTGCTAAAAAATTATCAGAAAAATGGAATACTGATCTAGAACCTTATCCCTGTATATGGTGTCGAGGATGGCATATAGGACATGGGAAGAAATAATGGATGAAAAACAACTAAAAGAATTAGCAATCGATATTGCAGAAAATAAAGTTTTCGGCACTTTCAATATGAGCGAAAACGATTTGAATCATATAAATGTAGTTTTTATGACCATGACATTTTTAGACGACGAACAGAGGCAGAGGATGAAAGATGCCGAAGTTGTCCATATATACGAATACCATGATAAAGCAGGACCAAGATCTGTAAATGGTATGCCTTGTTTCATGAGTCATCAGGAAATATTAAAAAATGATTGGGAAAAAGTCATAAAATATGTCAAAGAATATCAAACAAGAGTAAAATCATTTTTAAATAAAAAGGACGACAAACAAGAAGTCCAAGAACCAACATTATTTTAGATAGGAGATTTAGCATGATTTTAATAAAAACATTTGCCAAATCAGTCTCAAAACGGCCAGTCAAATCAAAGAAAATGAAAGTAATCAGCGTTTGCTCTGTTTGTGGAGAGCCAGTTTGTGCCACCACAAAAGATAAGGCTTATCGTCATGGTTTTAATAGGTTCAAAAACAAAACGACTATAGGCAAATATTCACAAGAAGATGGTAAATCTTGCCCAGGGAGCGGACAAGAAGTCACCTATAAGAGAAGTTCTAAAAAATGAAAAGATATTGTCCAGTTTGTTTTAGAGAGATATCTACCAATGCCAATGGAAAGATCTGTAGGCATGGGTTTAGAAAAAACAGATGGATATTTGATGGACCTCCTGAACTGGAAGATACTGGCTATAGAAAAGTTGATAGTTCTCCCTGTAGAGGAACTGGTAAAGTTGGCTTTACCCTAACTCAAATAGAAAGTGAAAACGATGGAATGCATAAGTAGAACTGGTGAAAAAACAACTATTGGAGTTGGTAAATTTGTGCAAAGACAAACTGAAGATTCTCCATTTACTCATTATCAGGGCAGTTGGAATGATCTTGCTAATAGAACTGTTGAAGCATTTGAAGCGGGGGACTTTTTAAATGGATATCGTGATGGTGTGCTTCTGGTTTATATGCCGAGCTGGGAAACTCCTTTATTCCGTACGTATGATTCTTATCCCATGTTCGAAGGTATGAGGCTAGAAGCTCAATGGGCAAAAGTCTCAGGCAGAGAACATGAGCCAGCCAAGCTACAAATCAAAATATTAGAACCAAAAATGAAATGTAAATATGTTGATATTGTCATTTATAGAAAAGATGTTCTTTTAGAAGATAAAGACGCAACTACAGGAGCAGATTGGGATATTGTTTCTATTAACGGTAGATTATCAAAAGACCCCCCTCCAATAGATCCTATGACCCTTGTAAGAAACTGGTTGCATCTTAAAGGAGGAACAGAGATGAAAGGAACTACTCCTTCGGAAATGTTGACAATGTTATGTGATTCTATACTTCATAAAAATGGCATGAAAAAGCATATGAGTAAAAACAAAAAAGACACATGTGATTGTAAAATATGTGACTTGGCAGATGTGAGATTAGAAGCTCTTGAAAGTAATGATATAGCAGTGGTTAAGGACGCCTTGGCAAAGATGTCACATTTATGGCTCGAGGCTAATTCTGACGTTAATTATTATAAAAGTATTTTGGATGGCACGTGGCCATCCTCAAAAGAGATACTAACAAAAAGTTTAAAAAAAATGGATGAAGAAAGGAAATGATATGGGTTGTAATTATACTGGTTTTGCGATAATAGGTGTAGAAGTTGCTCCTGATAAACTTAAAGAAACAAAGACTGTAAGGTCTTGTTCTTGCCCTGTGGCTTTCGATGAAAATGATCCTCCGAAATTTTGTTCTAAGTGTGGCAAGCCATGGCACAAACGTGGTTCTTATGCTATTGATGGATATGATGAAGGGAGTATGACCTTTAAAGGTTTGAAAATTGCTTATACTACAGATAATCACGGAATGGTGATTGGAGAAAGTATGACAAAAAGCGAGGACTATGGAGACGATCTGGAGATGGGTTTTGTTGAATTGTCCACCAGCCTAGATAAAATGAAAAAGAAATTAAAGGATACGTTGGGTCCTTATCTTTGGGATGAAACAAGGTTTGGGTTATATTCTCTTTTACATTGCTCTTACTAAAGGAAAAAAAATGAAAACAAAATTATTAGTTCTATTAATTATTTCTCCAATGATATTGAGCGGTTGCGATATCCGCGGGGACTCTCCTTCTACTTGGGATATTGAAGTAGATACCAAATGGGTAGTATATAGAGAAGGAGAAATCGAAAAGTTTGCTATTAAACGAGCGCCATATTGTGATAAACCAACAAAGTGCCCCTTAGATTGTTTGAAGCATGGAAGTTACAGATATATACAATTATGTGAGATGGGACCAATGCGTATAGGGCAGATAAGAAATCCAGGGGGAATAAAAATTGGTTCTATTGGAAAACTTTACAAATATGATACAAGAGGATCCGACGAAACCGCTTGGTTTCAATGGGTTGAACAGAAAAAACCCAAAGAAGAAAAACTACAAACCGTTGTAACAACAAAAAAAGAACAAAATAATATCACAATAGAGGAAAAAGATAAAAGCATAACCATAACAACTAAAAAGAAAGAAGAGAAAATAGAAAATGATTGGAGAAGAGCCGACAACTTAGCAGATTTGAACAAAAAAATAGTTGTTCTCATAGTATTAAATGATGGCATTATTACTACTGGATTTATTACTCATGACGAACAATGGAAGTTGGGATTGAATATTAACAAATATAAATATGGTAAAACTCTTACTAATGTCTCTAAGTGGAAACGATTAGAATTGGAGTAAAACGATGCTGCATAAATCATGTAAGTTTTTCCCGTGTCATAAAGGACTAGAAGATTGTAAGTTTTGCTATTGCCCTATCTACCCCTGTCGTTGTGATGAGTTTGGTAGATATATTATCAATCATGATGGGAACAGAGTTTGGGACTGCTCTAACTGCGTTGTTTTTCATAAAAGAAAAATAGCAGATTTTATAAGTTTGCATGGAAAATTTAAAAAAGAAATAGAAGAAGATAATATTGAAACTAAGACATACGAGGAGGACGAAATAGAGCAAAATGTGTCAGACAAATAACCAAATATTAGCCGATTTTTGTGGTTTGTGCATGAACCTATCGATGGGAGCCTCTTCTGAGGAAGATGTTCAACGAATAACCAAAGCTATGGTTGATAGTGGGCAAGAAGAAGTAATGAAAATAGAACTCCAAAAAATTATAGAAGTTTCAACACGAAGGAGATAAGATGACGCTTGTTAAGCAACAAGGTAATATGTATGAGTTCGTGACCCATATGTGGTCTCCAGTTAAAGGACGATGTAGTCATGATTGTAGTTATTGTTATATGAAAAGATTTCCCTTACCTGAAGTCCATTTAAACGAAAAAGACCTGAGAAACAGATTAGGAGAAAATAATTTCATTTTTGTTGGACATACAATCGATTTATTTGCAGAAGATGTCCCTACTGAATGGATAGAAAAGACAATGTTTCATTGTTGCAACTACCCTAAAAACAAATATTTGTTCCAAAGTAAAAATCCTAGGAGAATGCTAGATTTTACTAATATTTTTCCTAAAGATGTTTTACTTGGAACAACTATCGAAACTAATAGAACTGATTACTATGAATCTAAAGCTCCTCCTTACATAGAAAGAGCTAAAGCTTTGCAGGAATTGAGTGATATGGGTTTTGAGACTATGGTGACTATTGAACCTATCTTTGATTTCGATTTAGATGAATTAGTAGATCTCGTTATTACTGCTAATCCTGTCTGGGTTAATATTGGAGCAGATAGCAAAGGTCATAAGCTACCTGAACCAACTAAAGAACAAATAATAGAGTTAGTAAAAACTCTAAAAGAAAAAACGGATGTTGAATTAAAACGAAATCTTGATAGAATATTAGGAGAAAATTATGGATAATAAATCCTCAAAACATTATCAAGAATTTGATCATGAAAATCCTTGTTGCAGTAGATGCTATACCTCTATGTCGTTAAATGATGATTGTGAATGGCCAGGTCGAATATATGTTTTTTGTGATGTTTGCAAATTACAAATATTAATAGAATCTGCTAAAAAAATTATAGAGATAAAGCAGTGGTGTAAAGAACTAAGTGTAAATTATGATAGATATAGAAGTGCTCTTGATGAAAGAATTGAAGAATTAGAAAATTTTATTAATAACATAATAGAATAGTTGAGATCATAACTAATTACTACGAAACCAATTACTACGGAGATCAATGATGAAAACAAAACAAATTCTTAAACATTGTCTGATTGTAGGGCTATTATTTTGCCTGTCAACAAGCAATTGCAATGGATTCGGAGCAGCAAAAGCTGTTTATGTCCAAGATGTAGGGTATTATCCTTATTGTAGCGGTATTGGTGAAGGAGATAGTCCGATTTCTCCTGATATTGCGGTTACAAATGGACCGTACATACAAGTGGTTGCATTCGGAACAGTGTATGTTCCAATGAGTGGACTCGGCAATCAACTTAAAGCAGTTGGAGTTAAAATAAACAGAGAAGTTGTTGCTCATTGTCGTATTTACGATGGAGGAATAGACTGTTTTAATTCTTATGATAATAGAGGATTCCTTACAAATAAACTTGTCTTTGATTCTTTGGGGCTTAGTTGGACAGGAGTTGGTGATGAAGCGTGGATCAATGAGCCCAATACAACATTTAATCAAGATGCCTTTATAAAACCATGGGATCACATCTCTACTCTAGTGGCAGTAACCACGACATTTGTGCGAGCAGGAGGACAAGAACGTTATGGGTGTGAATGGTTTGAATTCGACAAAAGCCCGTATCAAACTTATTGGGGAAACGAACTATACGGTGGCATGCATAATTCATCCATCCATTACTGGTTTTCCAATAGTGGGATGAATCTAACCACTGGAATAAACCATTGGGCTTCATCCTCAGATTCTACTTCTTCTGGCACCTACTGGCGTCAAAAATTTGATGATTGGGAAGAACCAGGATGGGTGCCTTGTATTGTTCAGGATTATGAAGATCCAAATGAATTGGATAGATTTTTAGATCATCCGATTTGTTTGTTTCACGAAGGGGAACCTGGACCTCCAATTCCAGCAACTCTTAGTCAACTTGATCCCAATGATAATAAGTATAACAACCAATCAATTGAATTAACATATAATGAAGAACATGGATGTTATTTATCTCCAAATATTATATGGGTAACTCGTATGGATCTTCCTTCACGATGGAAGGGTTCTATTGTTATGGGCATACCAGAGGGTCATTCTATGGATATATCTATTCATAAAAAAGGAGATTTTAATAAGGATAACAAAATAAATATGATAGATTTTGATTTGTTGGTAAGAACAGATCCCAATGCTACAGAAATCATACAATTTGCAGAACAGTGGTTACAATAATTTCCATGTTAAAATAAATCATGATTAATTATATATCAATAAAAGACAAATGGTTTCCTGACAATAACGTTATTAGTCAAGAATTTGAAAAAGACAATAACTCTATATTATTTATGGGAGTATTATTTGTCATTTTTGTGTGTGTCGTATTTTTCTATCTTAAATTAAAAAAGGACTAAACAAAAATGGGAACTAGAGGTAAATTCAAATATATTTGTCAAGACTGCGACGCTGTAAATTGGCTTACTAACAAAGAGAGAGGCAGTAATTTCAGACCTCGTTGCACTTCATGTGGATCTCTATGTCTCGAACCAAGCAAAGGGTCAACAGGTCCCAGGAAACTTAAAGAAGTCAGAAAAGCAGCACAAGATAGCTCTAAGCTTATAGCTAAAAAAATGGGCAAAGATATATAAAGGATATTTTCTTTATTTTCCCTAATTTTAAAGGTAGAAAACACCTTGATTAGGGAAATAGTATGAAGTTAATATCCCTGCTGCTATCTGTCATATTGATTCTGACAGGTTGTAGTTTCTCAACTCTGAATTATGATAGATCTGGGGTATTTCCCAGGACACCTCCTCCCTTTTCTTTTTTAGATCAAGATCCTAATAATATAGATATTCTGCGCTTAGAAAGAATGAGACAGTATGATTCTATTATAAAATCATCTCCTATTCCTGTCTTTGTGATATATCAAAAAGATCTACCACAAATTATACTAGAAGACATATTTAAAAATAGAGATCCTAACCAAATGGACTTATATGGATTATTTGTCGAGGATAGTGCTGATGCTTCATGGCCAAAAAGTTTTATTTTTATTAATAAAAATGCTTCTGCGGAAAAAATTATAACTACTTATTTTCATGAATATCAACATTATAAATGTAAAAAAACAGGATGTTTTTGTAGTAATTATTCTGTTTTTAGCCCAGAAGATAAAATTATAGCCAGCATTATAAGAGAAAAGCACGCCCTTTTGAATGAATTAAGAAGAGGACTAGAAATGAGGGATGAATATTTAGTGCAAAATACTATTGAATCAATTGTGAGATATATTCTAAATGATGGAGAATACACATATAAACTTGCTTCTATCTCTATTGTAGATGGAGAGATTTGGAATAAGGCAATAGATTTTCTAATTTATATAAAAGGATTAGAAAAAAAAGTTCGATAATATACTGTTATGGCCGATAAGAATGAATTATTTAAAATGGAAGATAGATATTGTCCTATCTGTGGTAGTTTTATAAAAAGTGACTCTCCTACACATCGCTGTCTTGAGGAAGATATTCAAAAAATTGAAGAAGAAGAAAAAATTACAGAACTGTATGATACCGAGGCTGAAGATTACGATTTAGATCGGAGTTATGACGATAGATTAAATGAATTTGATGAGTTATATAATTCTGATAATTATTACGATAACGATATAGAGGAAGAATAAATGTTAAAACTAAAAAAAACTACCGTTATAGACAAAGATCCCGATTATTACCTATCTTTTCCCGATATTGTTAGAAGCGTAAAAAATCCTGACAGATTTTTTATGGCATATAGATCTGGAAATGGGCATCACCCAACTACATCTAAATTAATACTAAAAAAATCTGAAAATAAGGGTAGATCATGGAAAACTATACAAGAATTTATTCTCAATATCGAAGATCATAAATATGTGTGGAATTGTCCAAGATTATCTTATATAAACAACATTTTATATATTGTTTGTGATGCTAAAAGTGGCACTTTTGAAAGACAATCTCATTTTAAAACGATGTTTCTTACTTCTACTACAGAAGGAGATTTTTTTAGGATCGCAGATACCCCAATGCCAGGAATGGTGCCCGATAAAATTATTAAATTTCAGGACAAATATTATTGTGCAAATCATAAAATTAAAAATGAGCGCAATGAGTTAATCCAATTAGTATCATGGTCAAAAGATGGAAAATTATGGTATGATACTAACATCATGGCACATGATGAGAAATGTCAATTTTGTGAAGCTTCAGTTGTTAATATGAATGATACATATATGATTGCTTATCTAAGAGATAATAGCGGTCATAAAAGAAAAATATATACTGTTAAATCTACGAACGGTATAGAATGGTCTGAGCCTTTTGAGCTTCCTCTTTTTGGACAAAGAGTGACGGCACTGCAACATACTAAGAATAGTGTTGTAGGAGCTTTTAGAAATACTGACAATATAAATGTTTCTTTATTTGAGCACTATGTGGATACAGATAAAATAGTAGATGTACTAGATGTTGAAGAAGATTATAAGATTAATCAATATAATTATGGATATACAGGGTTAGAGGATAATGATGATGAATATCTAATGCCTTACTATATTAAAAAGAAGGCAGATAATCCTTATATCAAATTAGCTTTTATCAAGAAATAAATCTTCCCACATAAATAGTTGACCAGGAACATCTGCAATAACATCTACATTGTTATTGGTAGTAAAACCATATTCTTCAATTTCAGCTTTAGTAGGTTTGTCAATTTCGTAGCTATAGTCTGTGTAAATATTTAGTTTTACTCGGAAGAATTTATCACATTTTTGACATTGAAAAAAATCGTCTTCGTCCTCTTTTAGATCGTCTACCCATAACCTTTTAGGATTTCTGTTGTTAGATATATTTTCACCACAAAAAGGACAAGAAAGAATAGTGTAATTTGAGTCTGAATATGACATTTTTATTCTATTGTAACTCTTCCATTTTTATGAATTATATAGATTTTTTTATGTTGTTTGCGAGCGTATCTGACTGTTGACCATGTGCCAGACCTAACACGTTCTTTTGTGTCTGGAGTGGCAATTAAAATTTCAGTTTCATCTACAATGTTTTTATTTCTTCTTAGGTAGTCATCGGGTTTCATAAAAACATCACAATCACAATCTGTCATAAATTTCTTAAATGAGGGAGGATGACCAACTATTTTAATTTTTTCTTGTTTGACACAATCATGAGCTTGTTTGTCTGAGCCGATACATACTCCATGATGAAATTCTTCAATTTCTTTAGATAATATGAGATTCTTGAATTCTTGAAGCTGTTCGTCACTCATGCCGTGACGAGTCCCTGTAAAACCTATTTTAGCCATTTTAACATTCCTTTTATTATATACTTTCTTACATTATAAGCTTTTTCACTTTCACTTTCAAGTATAAAATAAAGGATTAAAGGGAAAAATGTATAATATGGTATAATATAAAGACTTATCCTTATAAAAAGGTAATTAAATGGCACAAATAACTCCATATATACCAGCAGCCAGAGGGGTGCTTCCGTTTAATCTAAATTTAGGAAATTCTGTTGTGGTTGGACCTAATGATGATTTGCCTACAAAATATGATTGGTTAAAATCTAGTGATAGAGATACTGAAATGGGGGCTTTGTCTAATAATAATAGACGAACATTAATTTTAACACCAGGACAACATATAATTACAGATACTTTTGCTCTTGACACTGAATATGTTGATATAACATCAACATCTCAGAATCCATCAGATACTGTAATTCTTATGGAATCTATGTCAGGGACATTACCATCGGCAACTTCCTCAACTTTAACTCCAAGTCAAGCCGCGTCTCCAGAAACGCGAGATTTTACTTTTGCTGTTCAATTAACGGGTGCTGCTGGGATATTTGCAGGATGGACAACAGATATGTGTGGTATTTGTGAAGTTTCAATCACAGATCATAATTATAGTAGTTTAAAAATTCCTGTTATGGAGGTTGCGGTTGATGAAAGTTATATAATAGTAGATATCCAATATTGGGGAGCTGGAGTCCAACCATCCGATTTGTCTATAACTCCATATTATAGATCTGCTGTCGAACAAAGAGCAAATCATATTGAGTTATCTGGATTCACAATAAATTGTCAAGATACAGATGTTTTGTCGGCATTTGGAATTTATACTAATGATTATCGTTTGGGAACATTTGTTAATGATGGAGCAGCAACTAATCATTCGTATATAATAGGATCAGGAGGATCAGAAATAGGGGAAGGTGTTAATGCTATAGGGACTACTGCCTCGATTTTTGGTGTAGGTGTTAAACAATGCGAAGTATTTGAAAGTTTTTATAATGCTGAATCAAATGAAGGATGGCATACTATTCACTTTACAATAGCAGACAAAACACGAGTCTATTTGTTTGATACTGATACGGCGATAAGTGGTACTGGAGCTAGAAACTGTTTTTATGGATGGGCTGATAATAAATATATAAATATGTCATTCGTATCCCTAGATGACGGAACAGGAGGGGGGTTCTCAAGTGCAACTAATATTAGTGTATTCGGATATTCTCATATTCATGGGACGTGGACAAACTGCATAGCTACAGGGGCTGGATGGTCTATTAATGATTCTAAACATTTAAGAGCAGATATGTTTAATTGCAGAGGAGGAAATAAAGCTTTTGGTAATGATTATCTAACAGCTAATATATCTGGAAATCTTACAAATTGCACTGGAGAAGAACAAGCGTTTGGAGGATGCGGGGTATGGGGAGTAGATATAAGTGGCACACTTATAAATTGCAATGCTTCGTCAGATTCATTTGGTAAAGGAAGAATTATTGAAGAAGCGGCTAGGTTGATAAATTGTTATAGTGGAACTAATAGTTTTGCTGGAGGTGGGGCTCCTTATCATCCATATTCTGGACTAATAACACTATCGGGACACTCTGTAACTAGAGCAGGGGATACTTTATTCACGGCTTCTTTGTGGAGTGATGATTTTGCTGGTTTTGCGGGTCAAGAAGTTTATATTTTAGGCAATGGGATTATAGACGGATATTATAAAATAGCAAACAGATTTAGAGAAGTTCTTCAATTTGTGATCATAGGAGATGTTACAGATGGAGCATTTGTGGATGGAGAAGTTAGAACTGTTTTTTCAGCTTTCAGAGGGTATGCTAAAGATTGTCATTGCCTTGGAGAGCGTGAAGGAGGATACGCTTTCGGGTCTGGACCAACTCCAGCTCAAAGAACAGGGACTTTAATAGGATGCTCTTCTGGAGATATTAATAGTGCAATTTCTGTAATAGAAGACACTTGGAGGAATGTATCATAATACCAGAACAAACAAACGGAGAATTTAGAATTAAGTATAAAGACGGTATATGCCAATTATTTGAAGGAAATAAAAGGTGGATGTGTAATAGTTCTAAAGAAATATCTTTTCATGAGAACATCGCAAAACGATGTATGGGCAAAGTGTTAATAGGAGGCCTTGGCACTGGTTTGATTATTGAACAACTTAACAACAATAATGACGTAACAGAAATAACAGTTGTTGAGAAAAATCAAGAGGTTATAGATTTAGTATGGAAGCATGTTGATACTTCTAAATCTACTATACGATGTAATACTATTGAAAACGTTTTATCAAAAATGAGCCCAGGAGAATATGACACAATGTATTTAGACATATGGTTAAATAGTTTTAATCAAATTTATACCCCATTAGTTAATGAAGCAAAAAAGAAATGCAATAATGTATTACACTGGGAAGAGCCATTATAAAATTATTTTATCGGGGAGTTATTAAATGAGTAATGAATTACAATTTGATTATACTACGGGACAAGCTTTATATTGCTTTATCCGTAATTCTGATGGACAAGTAAATATTGTTAGTGGAAACACTTTTGAAGACCATAATGCTGATAATATTAGCACCTATAATATTGATTTAGCAGAAAATGGCGGAGGAAGATATGTTGGTGATTTTAATACTAATATAACTTCAGCAGGAAGATATACTATCCAAGTTTTTTTAGATTCTGACGCTGCTAATCCTTCAGCAATAAACCCCACAGATGGGGACAGTCTTGTTGGTGGTGGGGAAGTTATATGGGACGGCACAAGTGAGGCATTTGTTTATGATGTTGTGACAGATATTCAAATAATAACGGATGCTCTTCCTAATTCTGGAGCTTTAACTGATATAGATGCAGGAATAAACAATATAGAAACTCAAACTGATCAATTATTATTTGATAGTGCGGGGTATGTTGAGGCGTCAGGTCTTAATACTGTTTTAAGTAACACTAATGATATCAAAACAGCTACTGATCAACTTAATTTTACTGGAGATGATGTTAAAGCTACTCTAGATAGTGAAACAGTAGCTCTTTCCTCAACAGGCCTTGATAATATAGCTGTTACAGAACCAGCGGCTAGAGCAACAACATTTAGAGAAATGGTGGTCCAGTTATGGATGAGATTCTTTAACAAAACAGATAGAACAGCCACTCTAATAAGAACCTATGATGAGAATGGGGTTCTAGTCACTAGTCAAACACATGCCGAAGTAAGCGGAACAACAACAGTCAATAAAACTTCTTAAAGAATGAAATATGGCTATATATATCGACAGAATAGACTTATTGGCTCCTCCTTATGATTTAGAGGAAGTCTATGGTGGATGGTGGGAAGCATATGTTCTCTTAGCCGTCGCTTTCGATGCTACTCTAAGCAATAGACCATATGATTTAGAGCATCTTAAAGAAGCTCTATTTGTTCTTATTGATCTAGATAGTTCCGATTATGGTACAGAAGCGTCCACAAGACTAACACCACAAATGGATCTTCTTTATCGACAAGCCAAATTACATTATTCTTATGATGATTGGAGAAATAAAATGGTAAAAGAAATTAATGATTTTACTATTGAGTATTTTGGAGATCTTGACGATTTTGTAAATAGCTTATTGTGGCCTGATAGTTGCGTTCCTTATTATTGGGCAGAACTAACCGAAAATGGAGGTATAGACACTTCTAATTGGATTCTTTGTTCTTAACAAAATGAAAGTGAGGTGTAACATCGGTTGTGGATGTGGAAAGAGTAAGCCAAATAGGGGAAATAGAATGAGAAAACAAAGGTCTCAAGCTCTTAAAGCTAGAAAACCAGCGTTAAGAACGCCTAATCGAGCCTTACAAACTTCTCGTTCTTCTAAGTCTACAATTTGTATGTCTTGTCCTCATTCTAAACAAGCCCCCAACGAAAGAAAAAGAGGCATAAGAGTATGCCGTAAATGTAATCGCTTAATTAGCAATATAATTAGAGATATAAGATTTACTTGCCCTCTTGGGCAATGGGCAAATATCACATAGAAAACATATCAGTTTCGCCTAATGGTCTTAGATTATTAATTCTTTTGACAGTAAGATTACAATATTCTTCTGACATTTCTATACCAATATATTCTCTGTCTAATTGATGACAAGCCACCCCAGTAGTCCCTGCTCCATTAAAAGGATCTAATACAATTGCATTTTTCCATGATAACAGCTTAATTAGACGATATGGAATATTTACGGGGAACATTGCTGGATGTCCTATTCTTTTCATCTTTGTTTCGGGGGTTATATTCCACATAGAATATGCCCACTCTTTAAATTCTTTTGCCGTTAAATCTGTTTCTCCTTGTGTCTGTAATTTTATACTATCTTTTGCAAATACCATTAAATATTCAAAAGACTTTGGAAAAGATGGGCAACTAGGAGACATATAACTTCCCCACGAGAATCTATTTGCTACACTGTTTTTTTCCCAAATAATGTTAGCCATAGGAATATATTTTAATTCCCTTGTCATGAAATGAATAATATCCACATGCGTTGGTACTCTTCCATTTTTACCATCTGCGATATTAATAACAACTCTTCCCCCTAATTTTACTTTTTTATATATTCTTTCAAATATGTCTTTTAACCATTGAATATAGTCTTGGTGATCAAGATTATCATTATACATATCATATGGAGTTTTGTTAAATTTATTATTCCCTAGATCTACATTATATGGTGGAGAAGTTACTACTAAATCAATAGAGTTATCTAATAATGTAGGAATTACATCTTCTGATTTACCATGATATAGAGTCGTTTTGTTATTTATTTGAATGCAGTTATTTGTCATATATTAGTATATGTCCATAAAAATACTCTTTATAAGAGTATTGTAAAGAGTATTAATCACTTTTCAATATTTTATTTTCATCCATTTCTCCATGCTTCTTCATAAGTTGCACATTTAATATCATCTCCCAACACTTCTTTGAGAGTTTGTTCGATTCGTGCTTTGAATTGAGAGCCAGTTTCGTTATCTCCGATAGAACTCCAAGATTCTCCTATGAATATTTCATCGTCGTCCATAATGCAATTGGCTTCCATTCCTCCAAGAATTTTTGTTTCCATACATTTCTTTTTTATTTCTAGTTCATCTAACCCTTGTTTTCTTAGATCTGATTGGAGACACCAATTATCCAGATATTCTAGTATCCCTTCTTCTAACTCTTCTTCTGTGACGCCTTTTTTTATTAATGCTTCTTCTATTCCGTATTTTTCTATACAAATACCATAAATGCAAAAACTACTCGAACTACTGTTTGATACAAAACCATTTCTAATTTTCATAATAATTTCCTTTCTTCTAAATATCTATAATATCCCATCTACTATTAATGGGTTGTTCTTTGTTATTTTTATGTCCTTGAGAATAACAAATAGGACAAATTATTTCTTTTGTAGAAGCTAGTACTATCATGTCAGAAAAATGACCATCTTTTTTACAAAATTCTTCTGCAACTTTTTTCTCTTTGCTCCCATGGTAATCATATAATGATATTTCGATATCATGTATTGGTGACCAAAAAATTTCTCCACTTTGAAATTTAGATTCTCTTATTTTTTCGGAAAAAGGAAAAATATCATCTTCAACCAGATATCCTTTTTCATCCAACCAATTCTTTACATTTTGAGGACAGTTTACAATACCTCTTAAACGCTCAGTAAACATATGATTATTACAACTTGTTACTACATAATAGTCATATATTTTCTTAATAAAAGTATTATAATTACAAGTGTGAAAATAAATTGAAGTATTAGGGTCCCTTTGTTCTTTAATGGCTTTATGGATGGCATTTATTTCTTCATCCCATTGGGCTTTATTTTCCACATAATCATCAAAATCATTATTTCTTATAAGCAACATATCTTGAGCTAGATCAAAGAGAGTAGAATAGCCGATGCTGCTAGAACCAACAATAAAATTACTGCTAGAGCTATTACTTACAAATCCATTCCTAATTTTCATAGTTATTCCCTAGTGATAGCTTGTCCTGATGTGCTGAATTCTCTGAAAAATATCAGTATGCTCTAAAATAGCTTCAAATTCGCCCCCCTCATCTCCATATTCTAAAACAACAATAAATTTGTTTTTATTATGATCGATAAAAGCAGAAGCAATTGCCGATGCTCTGGCATGGTTTATTGCTGCTTCTTCCTCCCACAAACGTTCCATTTCTTCTTTGTCTTTTTCGTAAATCAATTTAGTAATTTGGTCCCAATTGTCATAACGTCCAGGGCATATTTCTGGATGTATATAAGCATCAAAATGACCATGCTCAATAGATTCGATTACTTCTTCGTTTGTTGCTTTTTTATTTATGTCTCTGAAAACCTGCTCCACGATGCTATGAGTGGGGTAGTCAGTAACCCCTTTTTCTCCATAGATACTAATGTAATGGAATTTTTGTTTGCCAAACATCATTTTTTGTAGATCTTCTACTGTCTCTGGTTTATAGGGAAAAGCCACAACAAAAGAGCTACTTGAACTATTACTTATAAATCCTGTTCTAATTTTCATGATTATCTTCTAGTCGGGAGTTTCTCGACCTAATTCCCAATCTTGGTCTTCGGACATTTCTTCATCAAAATATTCTACTTTTCCGCAATTCCAACATTTACATCCTTCAATATCTATTTTAGATAGATCTGCTTCGTCTCCGTTACAAAACCAATTTACAGAATTACATTCCGAACACCAAATTTTATACCAAGTTTCAACCATTATTTTCTACCATTTTTTCTTTTTCTGCTCTTAAGAGTTCAACTTCTTCTTTTATATTTATTGTCTTATCTCCTAAGTCTGGAGTTTCTCTTCCTTGTAGTATTGCAGGATTATTAGGATTCATCATTTCTCTTTGATCCACATCATCTTCTGGATCCCAAATACATACTATGTGATTACATTTACGACATCTATATCCATCAAAAAAAGCACACTCTAAAGAACCAACATCCCCATGGAGGGTCCAATTAACAGTGTCGCATTTTGGACACCAATCCTTATACCACATCTCAGTTTTTTCTTGCTCTAACATTTTTTCAGTGTTTTCTTGCTTTAATATTTCTTTCTTTTCCATTCTCACAATAGATCCTTGGAGCATCTCAGTAAAACAAGTTCCGCCATTATAATATTTCAGAGTATAAGAAATAGTGTCATCAATATTTTTGGTTGCAATTGCAATATCGTCATCCCCAAAATCCCTATCTTCAAGAATTTCGAATACTCTACCATCAAACATGCAAAGGTCGTCACAATCTATATAGTTATCTTCAAATTCTTCTTGATTTATATCATATCCAAGCTTTTTAAGATGTTCTGCTTTTTCTGCCATCGTCGCGTCGTATGAAAATATAATTTCTTTTACTTTTCCGAGTCTAACTTCTGTGTAGCTCATTTTATACTCCTATTAAAGATAACTCATAAATTGGACAATTTCTTTGATTCTCAATTAGTTTTTTTCTCCATTTTACAAGACGTGGATGGAGCCAAACATCTTCCAAAAAGTCATTACAATTAAGAACATCTATACCTTCTTGCCAGTTATCTTCTCCCTCTGCAAAGCTGCATACAAAGAATTTTCCATGGCAATTTATATATGAACTAAAAAGACCACTTTCACATGGTTCAGCCATCATGGACAATTGTTCTTCTTTTATTTTTTTTTGTGAATTAATTAGTTTTATTGCCTCATTTTTAGCCATAGGAGAATTTCTATCAAAAGGTAGAAACTCTGCTTTAATACTATTTAAAAAAATAGGAGCAGAGCAGGAGTCAAATCCATAATTAATTTTTTTTTCGTTACAGTAATTTATTAATCTTTTATATTTTTCTACATCTAAAACAGAATGATAAGGAGAATTAGGATTTTTATGTTTGTATTGTAGAAATACTATAGCATTGAATCCTGGTAACTTCTCCACTATTTCATCTATAATGTCAAATGTTTTATCGTAGGTCTCTTCACTGAGAACATAATGACAATTTACCTGTTTCATACCTGCTTTTATAAATTTTTCAATAGCATTAAAACTTTTATCTTTATTTACTAAAGATACTGCTACTGCTCCACAAATTTTAGCAGTTTGTTCTGCTATCTCTGTAGTTACTTCTAGACCATTACAAGTATAATTAGGAATTACTCCATTTTCTCTAGAGTATTCCATCATAGCAAAAAAATCAGAATTAGAATTTATGTCACAAATACCGAACGCTATTTGTGTTAACATTTTGTTATGATTAACTTTATGAAAGATAATTTTAAACTCATTAAAAGTCATATGATGAGTATTTATATCTTCTCCATTGTCTTTGTAACAATTATGAACCAAGATATTATGAGAAAAATAATTTTCAGAAGGCAAACAATGAAAATTATATACCTTGCCTGAATATTTTTCTTTATAAATATTAGTAATTTTCATTTTTGTCCTTTAATCTTTACCCTGTATCTATCATCTATTTCAGCATGACATTTTTTACACAAAGTGATTCCATCATTAAGATTATGTTCTTTTATTACTTTTTGAATAAGTATTTCGTATAAATCGCTATTGACATCTATATTATTTATATCTTTAATATTATTTTTTAGTAAAACAATTTTTATTATATCTCTTAAAAACCTAACATGATGAACTTGTAATTTTCCTTTTTTATTACATAAAGTACATGAAAATTTGTCTCTTGTCATCACTTTTTTGATCCAAGGACCGTAAAGCCTGCTTCGACATACTAAATTAAAACTTCTATTCCCTTTCCATAAATGATGGTTTTTACCATGCTTATATTGTATTTTTCCTATTTCTATATTTTTTTTAAATGTTTTTGAAACTTTCATCCTAGTTTTTTGACAAAACATAGGATTATTTTTTTTCATATTTTCAGATACCCTTGTCCTGGATTCTTCTATTTCCTTAACTGTTTTTTTTATGTAATAATTTTTTCTTTTTATCGGTCCATTGCGTTGTTTTTCTTGTTCTTTTAATATTCGTCGTTGGTTTTTTATTCTATCAGAACACTGATGACATGGATATTTGTTAATTCTATAATCTAACGTTCTAAAACTTTTTTTAACAATTTCTTTTTTGATTGTCTGCCGACAAATACGACATATAACTATTCTTTCTATTTCTTCATAGTGATGAATTAAAGGATTGGGTAAAATCTCTTTACATTGTGGACATAATATCTGTTTATCTGTTCCATAAAAAAAATTATTACATTGCCGACATCTTTTATTTTTTTTACGATTCTTATAGTCGAATCTATTTTTTTTATTACTTTTTTTACATTCATCACAATATCTAGTAGATAATGTTCTAGCTTTATATTCTTTTTTGCAAAAATTACATTTCTTATTTAATGCACTATCAAAACATTTTTTAGAACAAAAATTTTTAGAAACTCTTTTAATCTTTTTTTGTGGTTCACCACAAATCAAACATTTCCATTTCACTATTATACTCCATATTTAAAATATTGTATATTACACAATATACTTCGAAGTATAATAATATTATCCTTTATTTTTAAAAAAATATAATTTCATCATCCATATTTATATCTTTTGCTTCTTTTTCTACTCCGCTTTTTAAAATAACAATATGATCAGGAGTCAATTTAAGCACAGTTTTATTGTCTAGTTCAAAACATATCAAATCTCCATCATAATCTCTACTATATACTTCATGTACTTCATTTACAGTAATTTTTTCATTTTTGATGTCATATCCCAGGACGAAATCTTCTTTTTTTATTTGTTCTATAGGGATTTTACCGTGAGGGGTATTGATAAGAGTTCCATCTGGAGAACAGAATTTACATCTGCCATTACATTCGCCTGTTGAAATCTCTAAATCTAAAATTTCTGGTCCATAGGGACTATATTGGGGGTCATCATATTCTGTTTCTCCCCATCTCATGAAGAATCCGTCTTTTTTATTGAATATAAAATTATATTCTTCGGAGAAAAGTGCTTTGCTGCTTTGTTTTTCTACTATTTTCATAACTGCTTTGTTTCTAACTGCTTACGTTACTATACACTATCAATTGTGATATTATATCACTTTATTCACTTTGTGTCAAGGGGAAAATAATATAATAGTTCTCTATTTTTTATTCCCATCTATCTGTTTCTATATTTAATCCTTGAGTTATAGTTGTTATATTTTTATTATCAAACGGATGAAAAGCAGTTAATCTCTTTTTTGAAAATACTTTTTGATTGTGTTCGTTTCTAGTTATCCATAAATCATGTAGAAATGTTCTGTCATTAGGAGAAACAAGACTAGTCAAATTTGGTTTTTTTTGCGCAGAACCCTTATTTACAAAGGCTTTCGTGGTAGGCACAATAAAAAATTCTCCTCCTTGCAGATATAAACGAAATGCTATATCTTTTTCAAAATTTATACCTATGAAGTTTTTATCAATACCTCCTATTTGATGCCAAATTTTTGTATCTATTAAAAACATTTCGTTAATTAATGGGACCGAAGTATTGTTGGCCCATTTTCCTGGGGTCTGAAATATTGCATTTCCTTTTGGATTTATTACTATAGGACATAATAATGTTTTCTCATTGTGTATTCTTATTTTAAAATGTATCATCTGGTTTAAAAACCCAGGGCTTACAGATACATCGTCCGCAGCTATCCATATATGTTTTCCTTTTGCATTTCTAGCTGCTATTTCTACGCATTGAACAGGTTTTACATTGGCTTCTATAAATTCAAAATTATGATGTTTTATTTCATGATTACCTTTAGGACCTACAACAATCATCTCAAAGGGTATATTATTATCTGTATTAAATTTCTCGTATATATCTTCCCATAATTCTGGGAATACAGAAGTCATTATCACACTGACTAATGGGGCATTTGTATCTGTCATTATCATTTTGTCCAATCTTCTATTGCTTTTATATTTTGAGCTTTTTTATGCATATATAAAAAGTCTTTAAAGTCGCATTGATATGGAGTCTGCATTTTATTCAACAAATAAAACATTTTTCTACGATACGAAATAATACTATCATCAATTACGGGTCTCTTAATTATTTTATCTGCCATACTAATTATAGGAGATATTTCTGGATGAGAAGTAAACCAGCTTTTACCTAATGATAAAACAGGTTTGTGGTAAATAATACTTGCATCGTGGAGTAAGCTAGAATTGATACCGATAACTAATTCAGAATTTCTAATTATAGAGTCATTAAAATCTTTAGATTGAATAGCTATGCTTTTATCTGGAATATTTATTTTTTCTTGTGTTAGATGATTACTGGGATGCATTTTTACAATAAGATATTCATTTTTTTCTAATACCGATGAACGAATCCAGTCTATTATTTTTTGAAATCCATTAAAATTATCAAAACCTTGTTGAATAGTTCCATCATCGGGGTGCTGCATTACAAATGTTATAAAGGACCCATCTATAGTTAAATGTCTATTTTGTTTTATATGTTTATGTTTATATTCGTCTATAGATTTTTGGACTTCTTGTTCATTTATGTCTATATCTTCTATTCTAGATTTTGATAATAATGACTCGCAAAAGTATCCCTCGTTATCAAATATCCATCTTCCAACATGGGGAAAAAATCCCTTTTCATAAAATGACACTTTAATATCGTTGTCTTTTATATATTTTTTTAGCTCATTAGTTACTACGCAAGCATTGGCAATCAGCATATTCTCCACTTCTAATCCATTTTTAAATAAATACATCAAAGAATCTGATGTTTTATGTTTTTTGGTAGGAAAGATTTTTGCTTGAAGGGGAATGCTCGAAGCTACAAATTTTCCTCCATTAACAAAAGGAGAAACAAATAAATATTTTACGTGTTTGTCTTTTTGGGGATCAAATCTTAATCTTTGGTTATTAGTTTTAGTATTCATTTTCATTTTCCTCCAGAGAGATAATTATAAATTTATCTACTTCTTTTATTCTTCCATATTTTTCAAACTTATTTATCCACCAAGATTTAGGTTTTATAATAGTTTTTAGTTTTTTCTCTAATATATTATTAGAATCAGGAAGAGTAAAAGTTAAGTAAAAAATTACACCTTTAACAGCAATCCTGCAAAATTCTTGCAATACGAAATCGACATCTTCTACAATCAGATACTCCATAAGATTTAACGCCGTTATATAATCAATATATTTATCTGGCAATCTTATATCGTGAGCATCTTCTTTAAACCACCACATTCTTACTGGACAGAAATTAGAAGCAAAATCTACCCCATATAAAGATCTACATATATTCTTTTTCACCCATAAACAAAACGTCCCATCCCCGCATCCGACATCACAAAGAGAAGATATTTGATCTATACTCTTTATTGTTTTATAATCTTCTTCCGTGAGAATATTGTTAAAACTATTTTGAGGGTTAGAGTAATTTTGTTTATATATTTCTTGTTTCTTTTTTCTTTTAGTTATAATCTCTTTCTTATTGGCTTCTTTTAATAGTATATCTTTCTTTGTTTCCTCAGTAAGGATTTTATGTAAAACATCGTCTACTTTTATTCTGCTATCTTGTTTTACAATCTCTTTCATATATTCTAGTTGTCGTGGAGCATTATGGGCTGGATCATTATATTGAGTTTCTGGCCTATATCCTGGGAAATATATTTTATTACATTCTTTTCTTTTTTGAAAAAATGTAAATCCTGTAATATATAACTCTTTAACTTCGTGTAATAATAAGTCTAAAATTGCAGTAGTTCCTGAATTAGGATACGAATCTAATTTTTGCATTATTTTTTTATGAAATTGAAGATTTATAGTATGAAATGGAATAAGATTTTTATTCCGTTGTCTAAATTTTTCTTCTATTTTTGTTCCCACTCCTTCACTTATATTAGAACTACATATCCATTTTACTTTGCCTTTTAATTCCTCTGGAATAATTTTTCCATGGATATGCCATTGAGTCGTAACTCCACTGTAAATAATATCTGTTCTTGTTCCAAGATCTATTTGCATATCTTCTGTTAATTCAAAACCCTTATTAATCCTAACTACTAAATCAAAAGAATCTATAAAATTGCCTTGTTTGCTATTTAACAGATGCGGAGCTGCCCCCACAACAATAACTTTTTTATTCTTTACAAAATTATGATATGTTTTATCTATATAACTTGATTGCATTTTATTCTATACTCTTTTTTCTGTTGAAAGAATTTTGCCCTCATAGTACATTAAAACCGATTCTGCTATCATATGAGGTTTAATTAAGCTATAACATAATGGCCCCTCATCTTCACTATAATGTAGACAATCTTCCTTTTTGCTCTTCCAACAACCATCCCATTTACAGCAGTCTATTGTTCCATTTGTGCATATGTGTCTAATGTGAGGATAAATATGCCAGTTAACCCCTTCTTTTCCTCCCGCTACTACTACCCCTGGTTTCTCTAGTGCTGCTGCCAAAACGAATTGAAAAGAAAGAGGGCCTACTAAACCCTCAGACCAATAAGCCAATCTAATCAGTTGTCTTATATCTGTTTTTCCAACTAAATCTAAAACATCTTCTAACTTCTTATGTTTATGTGATGAGTGACCTATTTGAATTATTTTTACTTTATCTGCAAAGTGAAAATTCAACAAATCAACAACTTCTTGCCATCTATAATAATATTTAAGATCATTATCTGGTTTTTGTCCAGCATTTAAAAGCCAAAAAGGACCTTTCCATCCGAACTCTGCCTCTACCTGGTTAATCCACCCTTTTTCTTCATCAGAAATCCATAGCTCGGGTTTAAACCCAGTTTTAACTATTTTAACTCCTAATTGTTCTTCCATATTATTTCTAAATGCATCGCTATAATGAAGACCATTCCATCCTGATATATTTATATCAGGATATGTGATATTAAACACTTCTACTTCTGGATCTTTTTCATCTAGGTGGGTTATATGAGGACAATTCTCAAATATTTCGTTTGCAGGAGTTTTAACATCAATATCCCATTCGGGATAGGATAGTTTTAAATCTGTGACTGATCTTGTGAATGTTAGAATATCTCCTGGTGATTGTTTTTGTTTTAAAATTATTTTTCTTTTTTTATTTTGTTTTTCAATAGGGGAGATGATTGTTGTGGACTTATTTTTCTGGGGAGGATGTATAATTTGCTTATAAATGGCTGAGAATATATTTTCTCGTGGAGGGCATTCGTTTGTATCTTGTATAATTTCTCTAAACCCCCGCTTTCTAAAGAACTGAGTTATTTCTGTGTAATCAAAATATGTAAGATGTTCTTTGGGTTTGTAATGTTTCCATTCTTTTATATTGTTTCCATCATCATATTCCCATAAAGGGATGGATATGCAAACATACTTTACTATTTTTAATATTTTCTCTATATCATTGTCTGGATTATTTAGCCAATCAATATGTTCTAATACATCATTAAAAAATACTAGATCATAATGATCATGGTTAATTCCTGTTTGTGGATATGATTCACCATTTAGCTTCCCTATATCATATGAATCTACAACTATCCCATCGGGGGCATATTCAGTCAACTCTCCGCATCCGCAGCCATAGTCCAGGACCGTTTCAAAAGGAACGCTTTCTACAAACTTCCATCGTTTTTTGTTGATTTGTTCTGCTGTTGAAATATGTTGTTCTTTTAAATTATCGTAATATGCTTTATCATATTGTATAATTTGTTCACATTCTGTTTCTTCTTCCGTTATTGGTTTTCCTATAATATCAAAATCTTCCATCACAATTTGTTATTCCCTGTTGAAAATTTTTGTTCTATCTCTGTGTTGAGATCCATACTGGCTTTTCCTATATTTTGTAAAAAACTAAGATCTAATAGTTTTTTCCCAGTATCGGTTGAATAGAATCTTATCATTTCTTTCAACTCGTCTATTGAGAAATATTTGTCCACAACAGGAATAAGCCTATTAATATACTCGTCAATTGTGAATATTGTCTTTAATTGATTAGAGTATTGTTCGGACACATTATAGGTATGTTCACACCACTCGAAATAAGCATCTAGTTGCTCTTGAGCAGTATGTAAAGAAGTGCATTTCTTAATGAATATTTTTATCCAGTAGTTTTTTCTCTCTTCTGCCATTTTATTTCATATATTCTGTCACATCTGCCGATCTATCTAAATCAAGCATATCTTTTATTATTTGTGATTCTTGTTCTGTTATTTTCCAGGTCGGATCTAGGACATTTTCATTTTGGAGACAATCTCTACAAAATATCTTTTTATTTCCTGTATCCCTTTCATCCCCAACAGAATGTTTATATAATTTATTATTTTCTATAATATAAGATTCATTTCGTATTTGTTCTACCCATATGGTTAAATTTTGTCCTCCACAATATGGGCATTTAATACCGTTTTTACTCATACCTATTTTCCTTTCATCTTTAATCTATATAATGTTTTATTTTGAGCAAAAACAACTTGAACACCATCATTAAATAGCTTCATATTTCCTGATATGGCATCATTATCAATTACCTTTACAGTATTAGAATCTTTCTTATTAGAAAAGATTTCCATTTCTTCATTCTCATTTATATGGACAACTATCCCATTCTCTAAAACTGCAAAGTTTATACCAACATATGATATATCATCGACTTTTCGTAATGAGTAAGTTGAGAATTTGTTATCAAACTTTAAGATAAACTTATCATATTTACCTTTTTGACTAGCAATGACTACTAGCACATTGTCCCTATATTTGGCATCTATAATCTGATAACCTGTGAATTCTGGACATTTTATTTGATGGTGCATTCCAGAAGATGGAAATATAGAAGCCACAAATGATCCTAAGACGTTTTGTATAATAACTCCGTCATAGAATTTAGTAGAATTTTCCATGACATTTCCTACATGTTGAGAAACCACATGAATATTTTTTCCCATTTCAACAAAAGTAAGTTCAGATACTATATCTTTATTTTTAATATAAACTCTACCTTTGGATGACATGATATCATCTGCTGCGATTCTTTGTTTGGGGAAGGTCTTGTCAGAGCAATTATATACAAAAACTTCGCCGTTAACTAGAGAGGCAGACATAACCTTATTAGTTAAAGGAGTAATAGCGACATGCATATTCCTATTGCCATAGGTTTGAGGTATCTCCTTTTTGTCTATATAAAGACCGTCCGAAGTAGTTATTGCTCTATTCCCGTCTATAGATACATACCTTATAATATGACTATTGTATGTAAATATTTCAGTAATATCAAAATCTTCATTACCTTTAACAGTTTGGACCGCAATAGGTATAACAAGAACTTGCACAGGTTCTGTAGGCGGAGGCAATCTTTTGCCATCAAAAAAGACAGCTTTATACCAATCTTTATATGCTTGAGGGATAACATCAAAAGGCAAACAAACTTTAGGATATTTTACATCTCTATGAAAAACAGGTATGTTCTGCTGCATCCTTTCATCTAGCTGCCTCATTTTATCATGAGGATAATTAATTGTTGGATGTTTCCCTTTGTATGGGTGAATTCCTATAAACATCTGAAAAGATACGACTGCAAATGAAAACCAATCGGTTAATACGGAGAAAGCAGTCTTATCGACCATATGTCGATCTCTGATAGTTTCCATAATAGCTGTTGCTGGGAAACTAGAAGTTTGATAACTATCGACATCTATAAAAAATATATTGGAGAATTTCTTATCAACCAGAAAATTCATTTCATTCAGATCAACAATCAAAATATTTTTTTTATGAATATCAGAAATAGTTGATTGCATTTTTTGAACAAGTTTTAGGACTTCTTTTGTGTCCAGTCCTGTTCTATCTCTAAATGCTTTGGGAAAAATCTGACATAAAGCATAAGTCGATGGGACATGTTTCATAGTATAACCAATGGGTTTGTTATTATTTGCCAAAACTAGTTGTTCTGGCTTAATAACATTAGGATTGGCTATAGAAGACAATTCTTTTATTTTAGAATGAGGTATTACCTGCTTAGAACTAGAATATATTTTAAAGGCAGTTCCTTTTGAAGCGTAAATAGACCCTTCTCCTCCAGATGCTACAAATTGATTTTTTGTCAAATTGATTTTATTCTTATTGCCTTGAATATATACTTGCATCATTGACTTTCTTTATTTATCCATTGGGGAATATTTTTATGCCATTTACAAAGATGAGACAATAACCATCTCTCACCTTTAAAATCTATCCATAATTGGTAGAATCCCCACCATTCTCCATTAGAATACATTTGTTGATATTCACTACATAATAGATCAAATTGTTGCTTTCCGTCATTCAAACAAATATAATAAGGGTCAGGGTCTTGAGGAAAATCTCCAAAACTTTGAGCATCGAAAAATTGTTTTGCTCCTTTTATCGTTCTTTTTGCTTGAAAACGAGAAAATCGAATAAAAAGTTTTTCATTTTTTATGTTTATTTTTTTTGAATAAATTTTTATTCTCCAGCATAAATAACAGCCAATGAGACATCATCAGAATTGCCCCAATTCTTTTTAGCACAAGTTTTACGAAACTTATTAACTCTTCTTTGCACAAATAGCTGGTTATAATTCTTAAATGCTAAAAAATCTTTTAAAACATCTATGTAAGATACTGATTTATTAAATTTTGAAGTTTCTGTTGTTATGGTTTCATAAAAACTATGAACGCCATCTGACATTACAGCAATAAATTCAATAAGATTATTATCTGGTATCTCGACGAGGGTTTTATGTTCTAATACTTTTATAACACCTGCATCTTGAGGCAATCTTTTGTTTTCTCCGATTATTTCTGAAATCACCTCTCCTTCAGGACTAATCGCTGTCATAGTAATTATTCTTTTATTATGGTTATTTTTCCAACTAAGATATCTTCCTGAAGTATCATAAAGATAATTCATGTAAAAAGGATAACTATCACTATAAGCACAATCAATTACAATTTTATAGTCATTTTTCATCGATATGACTATCACCCCATCTCCGCAGCATATTGCTTGTGATCCATATTCATACACAATAGCAGCTAACAAAGTGGCATCTAAGCACTCGTGGGGTAAATTTAGCATTTGTATTGATGGACGAGCAAGCAAAATACATTCTTTTTCGTCAAAATTATAGAGACTGTCTAATTCTATTATTTTATTTATTGCTGTGACGCCAAGCACTCTTGATCCTATATCTGAGCAAAGAGAGCCAGAGCAACCATCAGATACTATTACTGCATTTTTCCTTACACGAGCATAATCTTGGCAGAAATCGTGAGTAGTTCCTATATAAAAAGCACAATTAGTGTTCATTAATAATCTCCATTCCAGATCATTGCAGCATTAGGAGAAGTTATATCAACTTCTTCAAGTGTAATACTGTTTAATGATAAGCTATGTTCTTTTAGTAATTTTTTTAATAATCTTCTTGCTTGGTTTCTATCTTTTGCTGTAATAACAGAGTATCCTCCAAGATAGATTCCATTATGTTCAGCTATAAAAGTTTTCATAATATTTTCTTCTAATAGAAATTTGATTAATAAAAAAGCCCCACCTACCCAAAAGGATAGGTAGGGCAACCAAAATAACGACCACGTTAATTTTTAGAAAGTCAACTGTTGAGACATTGACCCACTGCCTAGCGCCTTACTTTGACTCGATACCGATTTAGAGATGAAATCGGCAAGTTTAGCTAAGGTTTTTTCAGTAGCATTTTTGATTTCTACATACTGGTTCAAACCTGCTTCATCTTTAAAAGTATCCAAGTAATCACCAACATTGTATGAATCACCAATGCCGACACCGACTAGAATAGATACTATTGACTCAAGAGCCTCGTCCCTCATAGCATCTTTCAAAGCGGCACCCACAGAAGATGAATCAATACTTCCTGATTCATTGTCCATGCCATCAGTTAGAATAAACACAATAGCATTGGCTTCAAAATCATTGTCTGCTAATTGCTTACCGTAATCATTGGTGGCAGTAATTGCATTTCTTGCTGTTGAGAACAACGCTGTAGTTCCACTAGGATGTATGCAATCTTTATAATCATTGATATCGCAATCAATTAACTGTTTGAAACCATGTATTTCTTTCATATCACTATTGAAAACAATTAATCTGATAAGTAAATAATCAGATCGAGGACTGTATTTACATGCCTTTACAACCTCTTGAATACATGTTTCAATTTCATCTTTGAAAGCAGAAACGCTGCCACTACCATCAACGACCATGGTAACAAGAGTATATTCGGTTGCTCCCAGATCTCCGAGATCTGCTGCCGAATATCCATATGCCTGACCTGTCAAACTATGTTGGGTTAAAGTAGTACTACTCATGATTTTGTTTTCCTTTAAAAATCGGTGGTATTTGCGGTTTGCATTCCCCTTGCCTTCATGTCAGCAATAAACTGAGCTTGAATAGCAGGAAAATCTACGAATGGACTTTGAACAGGGCTGACAGCATCTTCAAGAAGAATCATCTTTTTTATGTAGGAATCATCTTGAAAACCATCTGCGATATCTTCCACAGTTGATTTAACACAGTGACTACCTGCTTCTCCTGCAATCAGAATTTGGTCTGCCTCCATCAACGTTTGAATTAAACGAGTGTTTAATTGCGTTGAAGGATCTTGAACATCAGGAACCTCTGCTTTGACGGCCGAATAATGTTCGGTAAAAGGATTACTTCCTTTACTTACATAATCCACATTATCTGTCCTGTTCTCTTCCCACTTTTGAAGAGTATCGAATAATATAGGCAGAACATTATTACCAGGACTTCCAATCAAACAGTGGGGAGGCCAAATACATAATGGGTATCGACACCCTGTTTCGAGTTCTTCGCAGTAGTCAATAAACTTTTGACGGAGAGAAGGAAACACAGGGGTCCAGACCCCATCTTTAATTTCTTTTGAACCAAAGATGGAGAATGGGTCAGGATTCTGCCCATCACTGTTCCTCCACATCAAGGGATGAGTTACGTCAATTAAGTGGTGGCAATCAAGAGTTACATGGATTTTCTTGATTTTGGTACCAAACTTTTTGACCATCTCTCCTAGTCGTTCCATGTCTTTTTCTGCACCAGGAACATACAGAGTCCCTTCGTAGACTCCATTCCCTTCTTGAGGAGTCCCCTTTTTTGCATTCGCGTCGGGGGAACAAAAGTCATTTTGTGGGTCAATGATCAACAAGTCAATTCTTTCAGCCATTGCTACTTCCTTTCAAAAAATTATTAGTAACCTTATTCTTCACTACAACTGCTATTATACACTTTCACTTTTGAAATGCAAGTCTTTTTTTCACTTTTTTCTACTTTTTTCTAAATTTATATAAGTTAGGAGAATCAAAGTACTTAGGAAAATTTGACTTATATTAAGTTTTGCAGATTACATCTTATATCTTGTAAAATTGAGTCTTGAGTTTTTATTTTAAAAGATCCAGATCTAATCAGTCTTAACCCTTGTGGGGCCCATAAGATTAGCCATTATTCGCCTGTTCTTTCAACCCTCCTAACTATTATATTTCAATATTGGTAGTGTGGTTAAATGTGTCCAATTCGTCTTGGAGACAATCAATAGATTGTTCGCATATTGTTATTTGGTTTTTTACCCATATCTTGTCTTTTGCGACGCTGTATTCAACATCGCCTCTCTCGTAATGTCTAATTTTTCCTTCTATAGTACTTATGCCTTTTAGAAATACAATTTTAGATTTCAATTCTCCAAGTCGTAAGATATTCTCTCGCACTGGCGTAGAAGCAACAAAGATAGCTATTTTAATTTTGATAAGTTTTTCGGTTGTTGATTCTAGTTCCGCCAAAGAATCTTCTACATTGATTTTTTTTGGATCATCTACTCGAGAGCTATTCTCCACTTGAATCTCTTCTTGTAACTTTGATATCCTTTGTGCTAACCTATTCTTTTGTTTTAATGCTTTTGCTAAAATCATTTTGTTTCTCCTTGTCTATTTCTTCTAGAGTATCGTAATTTAAAATTGGCTTTTGTAAAGCCGTTAATATTCCTTCTAATGTCCATTTGATAGAGACTAAAGAATTTTTTCCTTCTTCTCCAGAAATTGTAATAGGTTCTTTTGTTACTGACTCAGGAACGTCATTCTCATCGTAATAAACCTCATGTATTGCAAGATATTCTTCCCATTTTAATTTGGGATTTTCTTTTAATTCTCCCGCCTTATGCAATATTACTCTATAATTCCAACTCATTTCTTACTAAACCATATCCAAACTTTTGCACCAAGATAATCCCCATTATCTAATACTAATAGAGAGTCATATAAATATCCATTTCCACTATTAACAAGTGTTTTTGAAGTATATCCTGGTCCTAATAATGATCTTTGAATTTTTGTAAATGGTAATCCATTTTTTGTTTTTACAGGAAAAAATTTCTTTGCCCATGCTTGATCGCAAAAAGATCGAGAATGAGGAATATTATATTTATTTATCCATAATTCGATATTGTCCGAAAAAATTATGACAGGAATGCACCAAAAATGAATATATTTATTATAAGGGCATTCGTATTGGACCTTTTCTTTAAAGTCGAAACAATTTACTCCCAGTTTAATCAGAGCATCCCATGGATTCTGAGAAATTTCTGTTAGTGGGTAATAAGGTTTTTCTTCGTAAAATTCTTCAGGAAATCTTGTATACCATCCATCTCCTGTGGATGTGGTTTCCCAATTTGCAAAAGGATAGAGAATATCTCCAACCTCTCGAAGAGGTTCTGGTTCTATATGTTTTATTATCTGTATTTTATGTTCTTCAGTCATCTATCATTTTTTCTAAATCATCGACAGTTAGAATAGGGATATTCAACTCTTCTGCTTTATCTGATTTACTACCAGAGCCATCTCCCGCAACCAAATAATTTGTTTTTTTGCTAACGCTGCTTTTAACTATTCCTCCTTGCTCCTCGATAGATTCTTTCCATAGGTCTTTTCCTCCCTCTATAGAACCAGAAAGAACAAATACTTGTCCATCTAATTTCCCACCTTTATTTTTGGCAGATTCAAGAGTTATGAACTGAAGCAACTGATCGATTTCGTGTTTATTTTTGGTTAAGAAGTCAACTGTGTTTTTAGCCGTAATAGAGCCAATACCATCTATAGATTCAAGTTCGCTTATAGTCAAGTTTCTTATTTCATTAAAATCTTGATATTGTTGAGATAGTAATCTGCCAACTTCTTTTCCAGCTTCTTTAATCCCGAAAGCTGCAAAGAATTTTTCTGTTGGAATGTTTATTTTTAATATCGGTTTTAATTTATTTCTTAGCACAACATTATCTTTTTCTTGTTCAGGAGATGGAATCATCCATATTCTGGCAAGAATCAAAACTGCTGTTCTTTCGGTGATACCATTATTTAGCAAAGTTCCCAAAGTAAGCTTATAAAAGTCTGATCTTTTTCGGATTAAACCAGCATCAATAAGTTTTTCAATCGTGCTTCCTGCAATTCCTTTTACTCCCAAAACTTTCATCCAATGATTAAGACTTTTTACATTTTGAGCAGAGCAGTCAGAATTGTCACAGATTAAAGATAATGCTCCATCAGAACCATCTACTTCCAAAAGACGTTCTCCACAAGAAGGACAATTTGTAGGAATCTTTGCCGAACCTTTGGCTTTAATAACTTTATTTATTTTCGGAATAATCTTTCCTGATTTAATAATCTCAATTTCAGAACCTATTCCAATTTTATGAGTTTTAATCATTCCAAGGTTGTGGGCAGTGCATTTGCTAACAGTTGTTCCTTCTAGTTGTATTCCGTCAAAGATAAGAACAGGAGTAATATTGCCTGTTCTTCCTGTTTGCCATGTTATATCTTTAACAATGGCAGTTTTAATTTCATCTTTGAACTTAAAAGCAATTTTACCTTTAGGATTACCTGTAAGTTTACTTCCAGATTGCCCCATTTGTTTTTGCAGTTCTAAATTACCAATAGAGATAACAGCACCATCCACCATAAAATTTAATCTACGGTGTTGGTCTTCAAATGTTTTCAACATATCAAAAGTAAAAGGAATTGTTTTAACATAATGAAAACCTAATTTCGATGTCCACTTTGCTCTTTCGATTTCTGTCTTGTATGGAGGATTTTTAATACCTACAACATTATAAGCTGTAAATCTTAATCCTCGATCTTTCATCTTCTTTGCTGTTTTGTGATTCATACTTCCAGCAGTGTGCGCTCTAGGATTAGCTTTAGCATCATCTCCGAGTTCTTCACTTACTCTTATAAAATCAGAAATTGGAGTTTCGACTTCTCCTCTAATCTTACAAGTTACAGGGTCTTTAAGGTTTTGGGGAATACCTGCAATATATTTTGCTAAATCTGTTACGTCAATACCGTCTTGCCCACTTTTAGAACGCAGTCCTACTCTTTTTAAATCTCCATTTTCATATTCACAAGATAAAGCTAAACCGTCATGTTTATATGACATAGTGAAGAATTTTTCCAACCAAACAGGATAGCTTTTCTGACTTGCTATGTCTTTATCTATTTTGCGACAATCTTCAAAAAATTTCATAAGAATTGCTTCTTTTTCTTTTTCTGTTCCATTGCACTTATTAATAGAAGTCATAGGAGGGTCGTGGATAATCTTATTTTTTATTTTAGATGATTTGGCAGCAGTTACATCTTTAAATATTTTAGATGTAGGATGTAGATTTTCAAGCTCTTTTTTAAGAGCATCATACTCATTATCAAGTACAACTTCTCCTGTAAAAGGGTCGATGCAATCATCTCCTGTTACATGAAAAGCCGTATCAAGAGCTATAATCGTTTTTTCAAGTTCTTTGATTCTTTTTTGAGTATTTTGTTCAAATAGGTCTGTTTTTGACATCTTTTTACCTTTTTTTGTCGTTTTTGGTCATTTTTACCTTTTTTACGTCGTTTTTAGGTCTTTCTTACCTACTAATTGAAAAAACTCATTGTCTGGAATTTTAATGATTTTTATCCCAGAATCCCACTATTTTCAGAATCTGCAACAACTCTTGCTTGGGTTGGGAGCACGTATCTGACCAATTTCTGATATCTATTATAATATTTATTTGTTTTTTTCTATTATAATCTGCAATCATTTTTTGAAATAGAATAAAAGCTTTTCTATCACATTCTGCACATCGAGTGCCATCTAAAAATGTGATAATTTTTCCATCATGTTTATATACTAACTCTCCTCTTTCATTTCTGTGTTCGTCGAATTTGCATTCATATTCTAATAATTTCATCCCTCAATCTACACATAGATGAATATATTTATTATGTCTGTCTCCAGTCCCTTTGTCATAAAAATCCTTAAAATAGTTTCTAAAAATTTGTGTTAAAGTATAAATTTCTTTATCTATGCGATACTCTGCCTCTGCTATCTCTGCTTCTTTTTTTGTTGGATATTCTTCGGTATCTCCCTCTCCCACGTCCACTATCCATGTTGTCTGTTTTCTAGCCATTTTTTATTCTATCTCTATATTTTTTAATGTTCAATTTAGATGCCCAAAAAGTATTATCAGGTAGGTCATCTGGATCGAACCATCTCCATTCTTTACATTTATCTTTTTCTGTTACTATGGGGTCTCCTTTTAGATTTGTCATCCAAAATACCAAACTAACATAATGCTTATTATCTTCGGGAAAGAACTCATTGACCCAAGTAAGAAATTTTATATCTTTTTTACGTACATACATAAACGTTTCTTCATGAACTTCTCTTGCTATAGAGGTAATAGGATCTTCTCCATAGTCCATTCTGCCTCCAGGGTAGGCCCATTCGTTCCTAGCTGTTTCGCAAGCATCTCCTCTAAGACCAAGCAATATTTTCCCTTCTCTTACAATGATGGACGTTACCCCTACCTTTACTCCTGGGTCTTTTTGTTCAATTTTTTCCATCTTTATTTAAACTTTTTGTATAAGTCCTTATTTTATAGTTATTTATATAATTATACTATTATCAATAGTAGTATTATATCAAAATATACTTTCACTTGCAAGGACTTTTTAATGTTTCTTCTTTTTTATAGTCTCAGCTAATTCTTGACAGAGTTGAATTTTACTTCTTATTCTGGGAGACAGATGCTCTTCGGGAATGGCTTCAGAAATAAATTCCCAAAATTTCATATTGAGATTGTTGAGGTAGTTATCGACATTTTCTAATTGAAGATTTGACTTTTGATCGATAATTGCTTGGATGTGAGTGGGAGTGGTGGACATAAACTTAGCTATGTCAGGAACAGATTGTCCTTTCTTTTCTTGGAGATATTTTACAATATCTGTAGATATTTCCCTTGGAATATTCACGATTGTCCCGAATCTTAAAGAGTCCGCACCATCTCCAACCGTACGGTTCAGGCTCCAAATTGTTTGTGTTGTCGTTCATATTTACCTTTTATAACTGAGCAGGCAGGACTCGAACCTGCAACCTTCTGTTCCAGAGACAGATGTTCCACCAATTAAACTACTGCTCAATATCGTATAGAATTGTTATTTTTTTTCTTTTTCCCTCTTTTTTTCTGGATCTTTAAATTCTTCTAATGTCTTCTCTAGACTATCCTTAAGCTTAAATGCTCTAGTTTGCACCTCTGTAATTCTTTCATTTTCTGCCTGGAGCACTTTGATAGTCTCAGTATTAGTATTTATCTGCTCTTGGCAATCATGAATACCTTTAAGCATTGCCTGAACAGTTATATCAAAGGATATAACCTTCTTTATATTTTTATCAATAAGAGCTTCGCCTGTCTTCTTAAGTGTAAACATGTTTTACCTCACACTAAATAAAAGTAATGGTTAATAACGTTTTCTTTGTATCATATCATTTTTCACTTTCCAATAATTTTTTGGAATTTTTGATAAATTTTCTTTTTATAGCTGCTTCTAATGATATTGGCTTATAATTAACGTCTTCTAAACTAAGTAAATAATGATTATAAGTAATTCTTTCTATTAATTGCTTTTCCCATTTTTTTGGAGGCATATTATGAAAATGCCCATGGATATTAATAATGTTAAAATCTATTTCTTCTCGACTTAAAATGGCAGGGAAATGGGACAAGATAACTTTACTTATTTGAGCTTTTTCTAGAACAACAGAAAAACCTGCTTTAATAAACCAATTATTAGAATGGTCTTTGTCATGATTTCCTCTAATAAGAATTTTAGTTCCTGGCAATCCATGCATTATCTGCTGTAGCTGTCCTTGAGATCCCCATGTGACATCTCCTAGATGAAACACTATATCTTGAGGGCTAACGGTTGCCTGCCATTGCTTGATTATCTTTTTCTCAAAATCAAAGGGTCTACCACAATATTGCTGCATAGCTTCATGGGAAAAATGGCTATCCGTTATGATGTAATTTTTAGATATTTCTTCATTCATTTTATCTTCCTACTGCCCTGGAAGGGAATCGGACCCTCATTTTCTATTTCGGAAATAGCTGTTCGCCCACTGAACTACCAAGGCTTTATGAAAAAGGAGATAAGATTGTTTATTATCAGTTCTCTAATAAATAGAAACGTGATAGCCGATCTCGAGAACTTAACAACGCTCCACTTACCAATAATATACAATCTTATCAGATCAGCAGTTGTATGCTGTCTTTTTCCTAACTTGATTGTATTTTTTTCTTTTTTGCTTTTTTCTTTTTTTCTTTTATTACAGTTTCTTCGTCATTTACTAGTATAGTATAATCCACAAAAAGATAAATAGATATTTCATTTAAGAACTTTCTTGTGGGCTCAATAACTAAAACATTGTCAAATAACGGGTTACCTGCTTGTTTCTCGATAGAGAATACACTATCTATATCCATTCCTGTTAATTCTTGTCTATTCTGCACAAATTTGATAATTTCATCTGTACTTATCTCTGAGTGAGGAACTTTCCCTATTCTCAAAATATATTTATAGGATTCTGGGACAGAAGAATAGTCTGCCACATCTATTGATATCACTTCTATATCTGAAAGAGGAACCTGTTTTTCTCCGTATTTGTCTCCCAAAACTACTCTACGAATAGTCTTTTGAACATCTTTTTTATAACCAACTGTTATTTCTTTACATATTTTTAAAAGAAAGTTTCTCACATCTTCCATTAATTGTCTTTCTTCGTCGCTTTCTTCTTCTATGTCTGCTAAATCTTCATCAAAAAGTAATTTCTTAAAACTATCAAGGCATGTTTCCCCGATGGTATCAAAAACAAAATATGTGTTAGCATTATCTTCTTTTATCTCTTTTGTTTCTCCATCAATAGTAAAACTATATTCTACATTTTCAGAATTAGCTTCTTGTTTAAATGTCTCAATAATTTCTTTTGCTATTATAGGAATATATTTTTCTTCATTATCTATAAAATCATATATCTTTTTTTTCATTATAATTATCCTACTAAAAAGTTAATATCCTTATATCGGAAAATTACTAAATTCATATTAGCAATAAAGGAATACTAAAATTTTAGTCGAATAATAAGTATAATATAACTTATGGAGACATATATTGAGTTCTTGGTACGAAAAGTGTATGCCTAAAATCAAAGAGGCAAAACCATACATCGAAAAAACTGTTTCTTCTCTTAAAGATGTAGAAGGAGTAAAGTCTGTTCATTTGTGGGGTTCATATTCTAAAAATATAACAAAACCGAACATTAGAGTTAAAGATATAGATGTTTTAGCTAAAACAATTTTTCATTCAGGAGATCTTTTAGCAATAGACAATAAAATACTTAGTAACATCTGCTCTGACAACTATTTAGAAAATCAAGGATACGACCCTTTAGCAATAAAATTTAGTAAAAAATTTCTAACTTTTGCCAAATATAATATTGATTGTTGGGCTATTTCTGGTGATAGAAAATTAGTTCATTGGGGTCCTATTTGCGTAAATAAAAAAGAATCAGAAGATATAAATAAAGAAGCAGAAAGATATGCCAATATTACGTCTGGCACAGAGAAAAAAGCTATTATAAAATCAACAGAACATGCTCGGAAGAATTGGTATAATCATTATTGTTTTTATCTGAATCAATGTTTTGAGGGCATGCCGACCGGATGGTATCAAACTGAGAATATCAAAGTAAAAGACATTCTTGCTCAAACTATAAAAATTTAAGAACAGATTAGTTCTGGCTCCACCATATCGCACGGAGAGAGAGGTTCAATCGGATCTCTCTCTTCTTCATTATCATCATCGTCATTTCTGTCAGAATGAAAATTAATAGTATTTTCTATAGATTGGGTTATGTTATAAGCAGATGTGATATTATCTCTTGAAGCTTCTCCTCCCAAATCAGAATAAAGAAATGAGCCAACCTTATCAGCCCCTCTTAGCAAAGTGTCCATCATAAAAATAAAATCTTGTTCTAGTTCTTTTTTTCTTTTTAAGTTATAATAGTTTTTATAATAATAGTTTACTACAAAACATGACCCTTCATAATTGATAAAAATATCGTATATTTTATTATATTTTTTAAAAGTCAAACAAATACAATATATTTTAGCTTGTTTTGTCTTGTCCGAACAAAGAATCTTTGAATCTATAAAAGATATTTCTTTATCTTCAAAATAGAAAAAACATGTTTCCGTCATGTGCTCTACCCAATTATTGGGCCATTTTTTTAATTTATTTTTCATAATTTAACACATCATCAACAGTAACGTCAGGAGCCCACCTACTAATTTGCTTTTCTATTCTTTTCTCATCTAGTCCGTGAGTATTCCTTTTTGCTAGTTCTTTAGGATCAAAGGCCCAAGGAGTTTGAGTTTCTTCTATTCTGACATCATATCCTCTTTCCATGGCATGCTGTATTATGGGTTTTGATTGAGCCATATCCCACATCGTGATATTGGTATTATCCATTACTACAGGAGAGATTCCATTTTCTATAGCTTCTTTTATACGATTATGGTTCCACTTATGAGCAGTAGATATCTCACTGCCCTCCCAATTATAATTCCCTTGATAGTCCATAAAGTAGTCATCAGCAGAGAAAATTTGCCCATTTTCTCCTGCTAATTGTTTAGCTAGAAAGGACTTACCCGATCCACTGGCTCCCCTCATGATGATAAATTCTTTTTTCATTGGAGAAATAATATCACTTTGAGAATCACTTGTCAATGTTTTTTTATACCAATTCATGTTTTATACTTTCGATAAAACCTCACAAAATCCTGCAAAAATAAGATTTGAAAGTGAAAGCAAAATATCTATAATACTGAAGATTGTGAAAAACTGACAAAGGAGATTTGTCTATGCTTGAATTTTTGATTTGTTTAATGATATCCGTAATACTTGGATACGGGATGGCAATCTTATTAGTCGAAAAGGGAGATGATTGGCCAATTAAGCCATTTAGAGATAAATTGCAGACAATCATGGGCAAAATTCATCCCAAACTTCCTGAAATGCTATCATGCACTACTTGCACGTCATTCTGGACAACCTTGGTCGCTGATATCGTTATTGGCACTATTGCTTGTTTTTTAGGTTCTTTGTATTTCTTCTGGCCTTTTAGTGGGCTCATTACGGCTGGACTTGTATGGACAATTATAGAATATTTAAACACTATAGATAAAGGAAATTGTAATGAAGAATAAAGTTATTATCATGTTGCTATGTATGTTTATGATGGGGTCAGCGGGTTGTGGTCGTTTGTGCTCATCTTTTGGTCTGTTTTGCAAAAAAGCACCTATTATTAAGCCAGAGCTTAACCCTAAAAAAGACATAACAGATGCGCACAAGGCTATAAAAGAAAGCAATAAAGCTATTAAAGTGGCGACTAAAGATATAACAAAGGAAGCCATAACAATAAATCATGAAACAACTAAAGTTCAAAAGAAAGTTCCAGATGAGGCTAGGGAAGATATAGATCCTCACTTGGACACTATTAAAGAAAGCTCTGATAACATTATTGAAGACACTAAAATAATCAATGAAGCATCAGTAGGAATAACGGGGGCTGAAAGATTATTAGTAAATGCGAAGGAAAAAATAGCAACTATAGAAAAAGCCTTAGAAACTATGGCTCAAGAAAGAGACCAAGCCATAGAAGCAAAGATAAAAGCAGAGAATGAAAGGGACGCTGCTATCCATAGAGCTATAAAATGGCTAATTCTTGCATCTATAGTTGGAGCAGGAGCATTGGGAGTTTTTGGCTTTATGTATAATAGTAAATTAAGCCTCACTCTTGCTGCTATGTGTATTGTGGTTATGTCTATCGCCATATTTGTAGAAGCTTATTTTGTCTATGTGGTAATAGGCGGAGGAATTATATTAGCAGCACTAGTAGGAGTATTTGTTTATAATATAATTATACAAAAAAGAGCTTTTAATGAAGTTGTTGATACTGTTGAAATAACTCAAGAACAACTTGACGATGATGACAGAAAGAAACTATTTGGAGGGCCAGGAGAAACAGGAATCATGGACGGCATCCAAAGCAAAACTACTATAGATATGGTTCAAAAGAAAAAGAGTAAAATGTCTAGTCTGTGGCGATATGCGAAAGTAAATAGAGAACAAAATAGATCCCCCTAACAGGGAAAATCTATTTTGATTTTATAGAGACTAACCATCTTTGAGTATTCTTAGATGGTTAGTTTTTGTATTCATATTTCTAGTTTTTATTAAGGTGTAGGATTTGTTCCCCATCCCCAATAATGCAATCCAGCTTCGGAATCAAAATAATAATAGATATTAACTCTTAATCCTTCAAAGTCAAAAGTGAAGCCAAAAGGTTCTTTATTAAAACTAACGAATACAGAGGTTTTACAATTTACTTTTTTATTTTTTTCAAATTCAGCTTTCGTACTATCAGCATAAAAGGTAAAATTTTTAGGTTCTTTTTCATCAACCCATCTATCATATAAATAACTTTGATACTCATTAAGATCTCCAATAAAAAGAGCTATTTTCTTTTTAATTTCATCTAATGCCATTTTCATTTTTCCTTTTCGTCTTGCACAGGATCAAATTTTATTTCAAATATCTGATTACAGTGGTGGCATCTTAATACGTACCCTTCTCGTAGTTTATTATCTTGAGAAAAGTCGCGAGCATGGGTAATATACCAATAATTAAATTTATCTTTATCTTTAAATCTCGATGAACTATCAAAAAGTTCTGACCTAAAGTGTTTTTCACATTTTGGACATTTTGATTCAATCATAATATTAGGAATTTCTTTTATATCTGGGCGGAGTATTGTTTTTGTGCTCAGCAGTTTTGATCATAGATTGAACTCTACCAGTTTTTTCTTCTCCTAAAGCAAGTATTGTCGATGGCAAAACTAGACCTTGCCGATTTATGTCTCTAAGGATAGTATCTAGTTCAACATAACTCATCCCAAGTTCTTCTTCGTCAGTTTGCCCCTCCCACAGGTCGGCGGATGGAGCTTTTGTTTTAGTAGAATCAGGTATCTCTGGCATAAGTTCTGCCATCTTATATACTTCTGATTTGTAGTAGTTTCCTAATGATTCTATATCAACTCCCCCATCTCCATATTTGGTACAATAACCCACCATCAACTCTGATAGATTTCCTGTGCCAGCAACAAGATAATTAAATTGATTGGCCATCATATACAAAACAGTCATTCTGAGTCTTGCTTTCATATTGGCCTGAGTCAATTGGTGCGTTTCCTTCTTTCCAGGTAAAAGTCTGCTATAGAAATTTTCGTATGCTTCATCAATCGGAAAGACTCTTAAAGCAATCCCGAGATCCATGGAAAGATATGCAGCATCTTGCATGCTTTCGTCTTTTGTTTGACATGGAATTGATACTCCGATAACATTGTCTTTGCCAAGAGCTTTTACGGCAAGACAGGCGACAACAGCGGAATCGATGCCCCCACTTAGTCCAACCACATAGCCATCGCTACCTGCTTTTTCAGCGTAGTTTTTCATCCATTGAGATACATTATATATTTCTAATTGGTAATCCATTTTTTTCTTTCTCTTATTTAAAACATTTATCAAAAACAACAATCATAGTCATCAAAGCGCCTGCTGCTATATAATATATTTTTACATGTAAATTTGTTCTTTTTTCATATTTATCTTTTATATTTTGTTCTTCTAATTCTTGTATGTAAGTTACTCTACATGTCAAAAAACAGGCATATAAAAACAATAAAAAAGTATATATTATTATAACAATTTCGGTCCAATTCATAATTTATTCCTTACAACACTATTATTTCTTTACACATTTATAAATATCTGTTTTGCCTCTTTTAACTATTTCTATATCATATTTGTCTCCAAAACTTTGTCGAAATTTTTCTTCACTTATCCACCCAAATTGTGTCATATGAGGTTCATATCCTTCTCTTATTTGTATATGATATACAACATCGATACCTGCTATATAACTAACTTCGACAAAACTTACTCCCCTAATTTTATATTCTTTAACTACTGGTTCTTTTGATGGTTTTGTATTAAACGTGTTAAATATAAAAACACCTCCTGGGGAGATAAAACAATCTAGTAGTTCTATCATTTTAGGATTTAACCAATAATTAACTCCTTGTCGGCAAAAAACGATATCAAATTGTTTAGATGGTATTTTTTGCTCCATCTGATAAAAACTTTGAAAAATAGAACAATCAAAAATTTCTATATTGTCAGACTTAAAGAATTTGTCAGGTATCATTCTTTTTTCTTGGTCAACCATTGCACAAAAAGAAGCTCCTCTTCTTATCGCGTCTTGAGTAGCGGCTCCACCTCCGCAACAAAGATCTAAAAAACTTTTGCCCTGATAATCTCCTGCCAAACTCATCATTTGATACACATTATCAGGATTAATATATCTTTGATATATTTTTTCGTATTCACAGCAAGATAAATATCTCATTTCAATAATTCTCCATTTTCACCATAGGAAAGGATGCATCCATGACCTTTAATATTAAAGGAACGATATGGTAACAATGTCCTCATAGTTGAATCTTGATCAGTTCCAGGAGTAGCATAGTCTAGAGTTATAAGTCCTGCTCTTTGATGGTGGAAATGAAGAATATATTTTATGTCAGCTAAATGGCTAAACATATAATGAAAAAGAGGAGCGTTTAAAGATGCTTTTTTATGGGGTGTGCAAAACACCTTTCTATTATCATGATTCACAGCATCTACAAAAACAAAATCTTCCCATTCTTCTTTTCCTCTAGCTGTAGTTACAAATCTCAAAGGGTCTTTCTCTAACAGTAATGCTCCTGAACCAAACACATATCCTTCATCTGTTTTGACAAAAGAATGTCTATGCTCTGCTAAAATTTTCATCAACTCAAGTTTTCCCTCTTTCATTTTATCAGTCATAGGAAGTTCAGCAGTTTTAGTAGAATAATATTTTTCATTCATTCTATCTAAAATCCATTGTGGCAATTCATCATTATGAAGAGGGTGGACACCTCTTTCTTTTGTTACAGCATATTTTTGCATTAAATCTTTTGCATCGTTAGCAAAAACTGTTACTGCTTTAGACTCTAACAAAACTCCATAAGCGGCTCTTACAAGCTCATAATAATCAACACCAGAAAGAAGTTTAAACCCAAATAGATGGACATTTGGATTAACCTCTTTTACTGCATCAATAACTCTTGGTGCTATTGTAAAATCAATAGGGATAGTATCTCCAATCTTATAATCATGACTGGGAAATTTTCCTGTGATTCTGTCTTTTGGGACAAGATTAGCGACTGCTGCTCCCAGGATTATAGCGTCCATTTGTGGAGCAAGACATAACACTTTGCCTATATAGTCATCAATACCATTATGATAGACTACCGTGAGATAAGGAGTAATTTCTTCACATGGTTTATTAGGATCGCTATTTACTATATTCCTAGGTTGTTTGGAATCCTTGGAACAAAGATATGTCACATGTATTCTATCTTTAGAAATAGATGTATAATGGCTCATTTTAATAAATTTTTCTGCAAGGTCAGCCATTAGCCCACCTTTGAATCTATTTGTAATGATTTTTACATCATCAAGATAAGCATGGACTGGACCGCCTGTAATAAGTATTTTCTTCATCGTTTATCCTTTCTCAGAGTTAAGTTTTTTCAAATATTCAACAGCTTTATCTTTGCCCCAACAATGAATATAATTCGTTCCTCTCGTTCCTTTTTCATATTTAAATATTTCATTACCATCAACGTTAATATCTGAATCTGACCAGTCGAGATTCATTACGCTCTTTCTCCATCCAAGTTTAATATTTCCTTTCCTGGTAGTAACAATAATCCAAGGATATTTATAACAACATGCTTTTCCACAGTATTCATTGTTTATTGTCTTAACGTAAATTGGATCAAATCCTGCTGATTTAAATAGATTCTCTAACTCCTCTGCATGATCGTTACGTTTATCAGTTTCATTCTCTTTAGCCCATTCCATTTCAATCAAACTTTGGAGTGATCGCAAATGCTCAGAAGCTTCGAAAGATATATTATCTTTTATCTCTTTTAATAGAGCATCATATTTTTTAGACTCTATAAAAACAGAACCTTTAAAGCTTCCATTTGCGCCATGACATTCAAAACCACTTATTCTCTGCATATCTTCCATTACGTTTGCTCCTGTAAATTATCTTTTAATACATTCTTAAATTTTTCGGGATAAATCTCATATTCTCTTTTTAGTTTTTCTATCCATGCTTTTGTTTTTACTTTTGCCATCCATAGGTTATGCGGAGGTTTGCCATGAGGAAGAAGTCCTTTTGCCACTATTCCTTCTTCCACAGGATATTTTCCTTCTTTGACATTTTGGATAAAACTTTCATTAAATTTGCCTTGATAAATAATTTCGGGAATTTTTAAATGCCCAAATATTTTTATAAAATCGGTAGGAGACATTATTCCTTTTTTATGAATATTAACATCGAAAAGAACTATTTCTTTTGGATCATTTTCTTCATGTTGTCCTGCGAAACTATTTTTACCAAAGAATTCTCCAAATACTGTCACATTTTGACAGCTTCTAAAATTTTTATCTTGTTTAAAAATATATTCTAAATCATCCCCATAGGTATTAAGAAATATATCTACTGCTTCTCCTAAATCATGTGTCTTATCTATAAGAACTTTTCTACTGCCAAATTTATACCAACTTCTTTTGCGAGACCATTCTGCTCTTATGTTGCTTCCATCATGTTTGTAGAAAGCAATACAATTTTCTCTGGGGGCTTTGTTTGGTCCTTGTATTTCTAGGTATTGTTTCACTAATTTCTTATCTTTATTTTTTACAATCCTTGCTCGAATTTTGTTCTATATGTTTTTCCATGTTCTTCAACACGTCTATTTGTTTCATTGTCCAATTCTTTTAGCTTTTTTTCGTTATATTGTAGTAGTTTATTATATAATTCTCTATTCTCATCTTTAACATGTTGATTTCTTGTCCAAACTTTTTGGCCCCACCATCCTTTATTTTCTATAAAAAATCTTTTTAAGTAAGGTCGATCTTTTTCGTTAAAATCAGGATGGAATATTGTTAGTATTCTAATATCTTCTATGATTCTATTTGTATTTATTTTCGAAGCTATTGCTCTAGTTATTCCATAGGTAGCATATGCTATACATAGAATAATAAACCAAGTGTACCAATTAAATCTTTTTTTTCTTTTATCCATTTTTTTATTCCTTGTTCTTAGGATTTTTTTGTACGATTATGAAATATTTGTAAATGACTTATTCCTAACCAATCTCCCCAACTAATCCATCCTTTATTTTTATAAGACTGGTGTGGGCTTATTGGAATATTAAACGGTCTTTCATGTTTGTTAAAATATGCAAACCATTCTTTTTGGCTTTTTAACTTTAATTTTCTTGCAAATGCTCTTGCCTCTTTAAAAGGAAGAAGGTTTTCATTTATTTCTATGTTAGATAAGTTATTCTCTCCCGTCCAATCTCCCCAACCAACCCATCCTTTATCTTTATAAATTGCATAAGGATTAGATGGAATATTTTTGGGTCTTCTTCCTGACTTTGCATATTTTTTCCATTCTCTACAACTTTTTAATTTTAAACTCTTTGCAAATTCTCTAGCATCTTCAAACGGAATAAAATCTTTACCTACATGCATTTTTTGAGGCGTTCCCAACCAATTGTAAACATTTTTCCATCCTTTATTTTTATAAACCATGTGGGGAGTAGATGGAATGTTTTTAGGTTTTTGGCCTGATATGCAATATTCTCTCCATTCCTTATAATTTTTTAGCTTTAATTTTCTTACAAATACTCTTGCCTCTTTAAAAGGAAGAAAGTTATTTTGGCAGTTTTTTAATTTAACTGCTAAACTAAATTTATGTATAGTAGTTTTTGTTTTCATTCTTATAATTTTTCTCCGAAAAACATCCATTTAGCGACTTTTACAGCATCTGGATCTCCCATAACCTTACCATTCTCATCGCTTAGTTTAACTACAGGTATTTGTCTATGTCTTTCGCTTGCGGCACAGGACCACATCTTGATAACCATATTGAGAGCTTTGCTATTTTCAAAATCGTTAGTAAAGTGAGTCCCTATGCCGAAGCTAACTTTTATTCTACCTTCACAATATGCTTTTATCTGAATTGCCTTATCTGTGGTGAGACTATCGCTAAAAACAATGGTTTTAGATAGAGGATCTATCCCATAACCCTTATACATTTCAATTATTTTATCCGCGAAGAAACAAGGATTTCCACTATCATGACGAACACCGTCATAAATCTTGGCCCATTCCATTTTAAAATCTTTAAGAAAGGCATCAAAACTATAAGTATCAGTTAGAGCAATACCTAGATCTGCATGATAAACTCTTACCCAATTTTCCAAAGCAAAATAATTTGCATTATATAAACCTTCTAGAACACTCATACCCATAAACCATTCGTGTGCCATCGTCCCGATAGGTTTAATATTATACTTCATAGCAAAATAGACATTACTTGTTCCTATAAAACAGGGAAAGTGAGCATTCTTTTGGGCCCTTGCCATGACACCAACCACGTCATCCTGAACCCAGAACCCTCTTCTACGCCTTGTCCCAAAGTCGGCATAAAGACATTGAGCACTTTGTAGGTCTCTCATCTTATCTCCTGCTCGAACCTCTACCTCGACATCGCTAGGTCTCCATTCAGTATCTATTTCTCTAAAGTAAAGTTCGCTAATTATAGCCATCAGAGGCACTTCCCAGAGTATTGTAGAAGCCCATAATCCTTTTATATTTAAAAGAATATCACCATCTTGACCCAAACTAACCATAACCTCGTTTGGATTAAAACGGTAATTCTTTAAATATTCAATATATAAAGATTTAAAGAAAGGAATTTCCCTCTTAATCCACGAATATTCTTCTGGAGTTAGTTGAATTGATGACATTAAAAATATTTGGTCTTGGAGTTTTTGTAGGAAATCGGCATTAAATCTTTGATCCCCCCTGTTCTTAAACCTATAAGTTACCGCAGATTTTGGGAACAACTGGAGCACCGCCTGTTGCATGGTTAGTTTATAAAGGTCTGTGTCTAAAAGACTTGTGATTATTTGTTTTGCCATTTCTGCTCCATTATTAAAGGATTATTTACATCATTCATTACAACAATTATGAAAAACTCATTGTCTGGAAAAAATAAATTTTCTATATTTTCGGAGATTATATCAGATTCACTTTTACATATCAAGAAAAATATTTGAAAAGTGATAGTTTTTTCTTTAACATTATACTACGTAACAGTTTATATTTAAGGGTTTGGCATGGAAAAACAAAAAATTAGTAATATAGAACTATGGCAAAAATTTCAAAAAGAGAGCATAAAAAGCAAAAAAGACAAATTTAAACAACAATTAGTTGAACTTTACTACCCTTTAGTCCAAAAGATTTCTTTTAAAATAGCTGAGAATTTACAATGGAATCTACAGCCAGATGAGTTAACTAGCTATGGTTTAGATGGTTTATACATAGCGATTGATAGATTTTCTTTGGATCGAGGGGTAGATTTTCCTACTTATGCTAATCGTAGAATAAGTGGCTCAATGATAGATAATGTTAGAAAAAATGATTTTGTTCCAAGATCTGTAAGGTTAAATCAGAACCTTATTGAGAAGAAAAGACAAGAATTAGAACACTTAGAAGGAAGAAAAGTTACAGAATATGAGGTTATAGAGCAATTAGGTATAAATCAGAAAGAATATGCTACTAATATTAAAAAATACAGTCCTTTAAATCTCATAAGTATTGAAGGCAGTGATATTAATGATTCTAGTAAGCATGAAGATTTTAAACAAGATTCTTTAGTAGATTTGGCAGATACTAAGTCTAATTCTCCCGATAGTAAGTTAATTAGAAAAGAATTTATAAGTAAGTTAATTAGTAAAAACTTTTCATTAATAGAACAAAAAATAATTTATTATTATTACTATGAGAATTTAACTATGGGAGAGATAGGTGCTAAAATTAATACTTCAGAATCTAGAATCAGTCAGATTCATATGGATATTATAAATAGACTAAAAAATAAAATAGAGCGTAACCCCGACTTCTTTGGAAGTAATATAGAAGAATTTATAAAGAAATGTAATGACAATGGACCTCTATTTTAAGCTTTTTTGCTCTCTACGGGCATATTATATTTATATAATATTTAGTCCTATAGTATATAGTATATAGTCCATAGTCCATAGTCCATAGTCCTATCGATATCAATATATCGATATCAATATATTGTACAGTAAGTTTTGTAAATCACAAGCGAAAAATGGGAAAAATTAGTAAAAAAGTAGAAAAAAGTGGTATTTTTGACAAAAAGTAGGAAAAAGTGAAAAAAAGAGTAGACAATTGTGGAGAAATGAGGTAAATTGATATGCAAGCTATTTTAGGAGATGTATGTTATCCTAAATCAGAAGCTCTTATTATTCCCTCCAATACGATGGGAGTGATGAGCAGAGGCGTCCCTGCAAGAATAGTGAAAAATGGTCTTTCAGGGATTTCTAAAGAAGTAAAGCAGTTTATTACGAATAATACAATAGAAGTAGGAGACTGTTTCTCAACGGGCCCTGGAAGATTGAAAAGAAGAGGTCTGAAAAGATTGTATCATGTTGTGATAAAAAGATTGCAAAGTGATTTTAGTTCGATTTATATAATTAATAAAGCTTTGGATAATGCTCTGAAGAAAGTAATTAGTGACGGGATGCAATCTTTAACTATTTGTGGGGTAGGGATAGATGCTGGAAATCTTGATGCTAAAACAGTTGCTAGGATAACATTAGAAGTTTGTATTAGATATAAAGAGAATATAGAAATAAAAATAATTGATGATAATGAAGAGTTTGTAAGAGAGTTTAATAATTTCGTAAAGGAAAAATAGTATGTCTTCATTAAACAAGCCAGTATTGGTTCTGAATAAAATGTGGTTACGAGTTCGGGTAATTCCAGCATATAGAGCATTGACCCTAATTTTTGCTGACAAGGCTTCTGCTGTAGATACTGACACATGGTATGTTTATCGATGGAGAGACTGGACTAAACAACCCATTAAAGAAACAGATTCTATAGTAGTTAGCACTAATTATGATGTTAAAGTTCCAGAGATAATAGTTTTATCCACTTATGATGAAGTGTATAGGAAAAAAGTTAAACTTACGAAAAGAAACATCTATATTCGAGATGGGTATAAATGTCAATATACAGGAAAAAGAATCAAAGAGGCTGAAGCTGATATTGACCATGTTGTTCCTCGCGCTCAAGGAGGTAAAAATTCATGGGAGAATATGGTTGTGTGCTCAAAAGATATTAATAGGATGAAGGCAGACAGAACTCCTGAGCAAGCTGGTCTTAAATTAATTAAAAACCCTTCTAAACCTGATGCGGATAGAATCCTTATTGATCCAAGAATTGATATTCCTGAATCATGGAGTAAATTTGACAAGGGCATCAAATAGTATGGGGAGGAGGGAAGAGAGAAGAGCAGCAAGAAGAGCAGGAGAGAGACCAAGCTCTGCTGCAAAAGCTAGGAGAGTGCCTCCCAGAAAAACTGCTTCTTTAAGTCCTAGAGCGTGGGGAGAAAAAATGAAGGGCATTCCCTGTTTTATATTGGGGAATGCTCCTTCTCTTAATAAAGTTGATCTTACTTTGTTAGATAGCTATTTTACTGTTGGAATAAATAGAATTTTTTTCAAGTATGATCCTACCATATTATTATGGCAAGATTTGGCATTGTGGTCACAAGAAAAACAAAAAGTTGTGAAAACTCAAGCTATAAAATATTGTAGGGCAGGGTCTGAGACACAAGGGGGATATTATACTTTTATTCTAAATGGGAGAGAGCCCAAATTAACAGCAGATGTTACAAAGCTATATGGAAGAGGGAGTAGTGGGTCTATAGCATATCAATTTGTCTATGCTTTAGGATGTGACCCAATCATATTAGTTGGTATGGACTGCCGTAATGCTAAGGATGGGACGACTGATTTTTATGGTAATAATTCTATGCATAGGGCACATACTCTGCCAGCTTGCGTTAAAGGGCTGAAATTTATAAGAGACCACAGTAAGGGGAAAACAATTATCAATTGCTCTCGAAATAAAGTTTTTCCTGAAAGAAAGACGATAGAAGAGGTGATTCCCACTCTGGGAGATCAAAAATATAGTAGAGAGCAGTTAGTAGCAATGTTAATGGGTTGAAAAGTGATTATATAACCTCTATTATATTTTGAACATTTTGTGTTAGAATATAATGGAGAGCTTATAATAATGGCTTATAATTACGATGATGCTCTAAAACAGAGTATAGAGTATTTCGGAGGGGAAGATTTACCAGCAAAAGTATTTTTAGATAAATATGCATTACGAGGCAATGATATTAGCCTTTTAGAAGCGACTCCAGAGGACATGTTCGAAAGAGTTTCCTCAGAAATCGCAGAAATAGAAAAAAAGAAATTTAAAAAACCTTGGACAAAAGAAGAAATTAAAGAGTTTATTCAAGGTTTTGAACGTATTATCCCTCAGGGTTCTCCTCTATATGGTATTGGTAATATTTATCAATATGTAAGTCTTTCAAATTGTTTTGTCGTAGAATCACCAGTAGACAGCTATGGTGGAATATGCTTAACAGATCAAGAAATAGTTCAAATCAGTAAGCGTAGAGGAGGAGTAGGGACTGACATATCTCATTTAAGACCTTGTGGTTCAGCAACTACAAATGCTGCTAAAACATCTACTGGGATTATCTCTTTTATGGAGAGATTTTCTAGGACTATTAGAGAGGTTGGTCAATCAGGTCGAAGAGGCGCTCTTTTAATCTCTCTTTCTGTTCATCATCCCGAAATTTTAGAATTTGCAAAAGCTAAAAGAGATCTTACAAAAGTTACTGGGGCTAATCTTTCTATTCGTTTAACGGACGAGTTTTTAGATGCCGTTAAAAAAGGGACTACTTACGAACAAAGATTTCCAGTAGATTCTACAAAGCCCTCCATCAGTAATCAGGTAGATGCAAAAGAAGTGTGGATGCAAATTGTAGAAAATGCACACGCAACAGCAGAACCAGGGTTGTTATTTTGGGATAATATTATAAGGGAATCTCCATCTGATTGTTATTCAGAATTAGGCTTCTCGACATCCTCCACTAACCCGTGTGGAGAGGTGCCCCTGTGTCCTAATGATTCTTGTAGACTTTTGCTTCTTAATCTTTTAACATATGTTAAAGGGGCATTTACTAAAAAAGCTTATTTCGATTATGAAGAATTTAGAAGAGATGTTAAAATAGCTCAAAGGATGCAGGATGATATTATTGACATGGAGATAGAAACCCTCCAAAGGGTAGTTGATAAAATTAAAAATGATCCAGAGAAAGATGAGATAAAAGAAGTAGAATTAAAATTATGGGAAAAAACTATAGAGAAGGCAGAGATGGGGAGAAGAACAGGAACTGGTATAACAGCATTAGGAGATGCATTAGCTGCTCTTGGTATTAAATATGGTTCTGCGAAAAGTATTGAGGTTGTTGATGAAATTTATAAAACCTTAAAACTTAGTTGTTATGAATCTTCTGTTGAAATGGCGAAGGAACTTGGTCCATTTAAAATGTGGAATGCAAAGTTAGAGAAAAACAACCCATTTCTTCTTCGGATAAAAGAAGAAGATCCAGAGCTTTATAAAGAAATGCAAAAATATGGTAGAAGGAATGTTGCCTTACTAACAACGGCACCTGCTGGATCTGTTTCGATTTTAACTCAAACTACGTCTGGTATTGAACCATGTTTTCAAATAAGTTATAAAAGAAGAAAAAAGATTAATCAAAACGACGAAGGAGCAAGGGTTGATTTTATAGATGGAACAGGAGATAAATGGCAAGAATTTGACATCTATCATCCTACTGTAAAGAAATGGATGGAGATAACAGGAGAAACAGATGTTGAGAAATCTCCATGGTTTGGGTGTTGTGCAGATGATATTAATTGGAAAAATAGAGTCAAACTTCAGGCCACCGCTAATAAGCATGTCGATCATTCTATTAGTTCTACTGTTAATTTGCCAGAAGATGTCACTGTAGAAGAAGTAGCTAAAATATATGAGACAGCATGGGAAGAAGGGTGCAAAGGGATAACTGTTTATAGAAAAAATTGTAGAACAGGTGTTTTAGTAGACAATACAAAAGAAGAGAAAACAGCTTCTATTATAAAAACACAAGCTCCTAAACGTCCTCCTATTTTAAAATGTCATATATATCATACTACGTCAAAAGGAGAACAGTATTTTGTTCTTGTTGGACTTTTTGGTGCTGAAGGAGAACCTTATGAGGTTTTTGCTGGAAAAGATGGAAATATTAGAAGAAATCTTAAATCGGGGAATATTAAAAAACAAAAGAGAGGACAATACTCTTTACTTGAAGATAATGGAGAAATGATTATCGAGAGTATCTCAGATAATATTAGCGATGATCAAGAAGCTATTACAAGATTAATTTCAAGTAATTTGAGACATGGTTGTGATGTTGGCTTTGTAGTCCATCAATTAGAGAAGGTGAAGGGGGATCTTCTTAGTTTTGCTAAAGCTCTTAGTAGGGTTCTTAAAAAGTATATCCCAGATGATACTAAAATTCATGGGGATTGTTGCAAAGAGTGTGGAGCAGAGCTAGTAAGGGTAGAAGGTTGCATACAATGTAAATCTTGTGGTTGGGGACGATGCTGAGTTAGTAAATATAAAATTAAATAGGAGAAAAAAGTATGACATGTATGTGTAGTAACCAGGTATTGAAAGTAAAAAGAATTGAAAAAGAAGCAAAAGCACCTACGAGAAAACATCCTACTGATGCAGGAATGGATGTTTATGCTTTGGAAGATGTGGTAATACCCCCTCATACTATTCAAGTAGTAAGAACAGGAGTGACGGCAGATTTTTCCGATGGGACTGTTGCTTTGGTTTGGCCAAAAAGTAGGTCAGATTTTTTGATAGGAGCAGGAGTTATAGATTGTGAGTATCAAGGGGAAATTCTTGTTAAAGTTTCTAATATTTCTGATAAAAATTTAACGGTTGAAAAACATCAGGGTTTAGCACAAATAGTGATTGTTCCTGTTGTGTGTCCTGTAGTCGAAGAGGTAGATGATATTCATCAAGAAGAATCTGAAAGAGGAGCCACAGGGGGTATTGTTGGAAATGCTAAAGAATAATAATTACGTTTGGTTGTAGTCTCTCTAATAAGCCTGAAGCAGTTAAATGCTTTGGGCTTTTTATTTATTAAAGGAAAAACCCATATAAAAACGAAATATTATAGGTACGTATAGAATAGATAAGGGTTAAAATTGGCCATTACAAAAGATAATTTTATAGTAGTATATATCTATGGGAACTTAGATAGTGAGGATTTTGCTGACTATTATATTGATGCCCATGGCATGAGCACAGTTAATATAAATGCTTCTGCTAGCACGGGAACAACGGCAAATGGAGTATATTGGCAAATAGATGGGCAAAAAGTAGGTATCCAAGCGGCTATTACTTCAGAAGTTTTAACAGAAAATCAATTTGTTATTAATATAGAAGAGCCATTACAAGCCGCTTTAGAAGCTCCAGAATTGGAAGATAGAAATATATGGGGAATTGTATTGGGATATAGGGTTCCTGGTGGGTATTATGATAATAATCCTAGTAATGAAAATATTTATTCAGCAACTTCTCGTATTTCTAGGATAGAACATACATTTTCTCCAAAAACTTTGAATAAATTATACGGAAGACAAATATTTAGCAGGTTTGATGCTACCGATGCATTGTCCGCTTTGATTGTGTCGAGAATAGATGGTCCAAATCTATTGTTTGCTAAGGGGATAGTAGATAAAGCCACAAATTTAAACAAACAAAAATTTGCCAACGGGACTTTTTATATTGATCCTTATTCTGATAGGGCAACAACTGGATCAGAAGATTATACTGATTTATTATTAGATTTTAAAGACAATTTTTTGCCTACTCTTAATTTGTCACAATGGAGCACTACTTTCCAAGATCCATATATAGATCCGTCTATTCCATTTGTAGAAGGGGACTCTTTTGTGTGGTCGTGGTTTTCTGATAGAACTAGGACTACATTTTTTCAAAACAGTAATGCTATGAGGGTTTTCTTTTATAATGCTGATTATGATGGAGCTTTGGAGGTTAGAAGTGACACTGGCCACAGATGGCCATATTTGGCTTTAGATGCTGGGTATGTTTCGACGGCAGGAGCCATGTCTGATCCTACAATAGATGGATTTTTAGACCCTAATTTTTTCTTTTATTCTCTATTAAGAGGAGCGACAATAGGAGAAGCTTTTTATTTTAGTGTTCCTTATTTGGATTGGACAGTCACTCTATTTGGAGATCCGTTAACGGCATGTTCTTTTTCAGGTGTTGAAGTAGTTGAAGAAGAAGTAATAAATGAGCATGTAGTATGGGAAATGATGTCTAAAGATATAGCTATATCAGCAGCTAATTTATATAAAAAAGAAAAAGAAATAAGAGAAGTTGTTGATGATGTAGTAGATGTGACTACTTTAGAAAATGTGATAGGCGGGTCACCTTCTGGTGGGCAAACTAGCTCTAATTTTGATTATGCTCTTCTCGTTTATGCTGGAAATAATTTGCTGCTTAATAATCAAGTATGGGAACCAAATATTAAAGCTCTTATAGATAAGCTTTTTGATTTTCCAACTTTGAGATATAGAACGGCAAATGACACGACTTTTGCTCCTAGTGTGAATCAATACTTAGAAGATAATAATTTTAAAATTAGCAGGTTGTTAGCTGATATAACTTCTGAAGCAAAGCCTATTGAAGAAAATAATTTGTATGATGAGGGGTGGTGGGAAATAGAATTTGTGCTAAACGATGATAATCCATCAGAATTTACAAATTATCATTTTATTTTAGATGTTTCTGACGATGAATTTTTTAGTAATATTCTTATAAGTAAAAATAGTTTAGGTATTACAAATTGGACGTATGAAAAAGAAAAAGAAACGTTTGTTCCTCTTACGTATTCTGGAGTATCTTCTAGTTATATTGGCAGGAAAGTTAGATATGAAAGTAGATATGATAGTTTAATAGGTTTAGATGAGTATCTGACTAGAGGAGAAACATATTATTTTAGAGTTAAACAATATAATGCTTCGACTCTTGTGGAATATGATCCTAGAATTTTTGCTAATATAATTTATACATAAAGATATAATAATGAGAATAGAAGACGTATACCAGAATATAGCAGATAATATCAATAGCTCTCAGGATAGAGGGGGAGATATTGTTTCTCATATAGATCAAATGATGACCGATATTAATGATTCTGAGATACCTGTTGATGATACAAATAAAGAGAAGCTAGAAAGTCAAATCAATGCCACCTCTAAACTTCTCACTTTAAAATGTAATGTTTATACTACTCAAATATTAAATTTTGTAAAAAAACTACAAAAATATATAACGGATCAATATGGATCAGTAAATACTTTTTTACGAGATCATGTTATGCAGGTGGGTGCAATTTTTGCAGATATATCTGCAACGGTTGGGTATCCAATTGATCCAGAAAACATTATTGGGTATTATGGGGCTGATTTTTATGTGTCTAATATAGGTGATGATTCTAATGATGGTCGCACTGTTTCAACTTCATGGGCGACTCTGGATAAAGTTGGCGACGCTTTAGCAGATAGCACTATTGGTGAAGGGGATATTGTTGGTTTCCGTACAGATGACACTTTTGTTGGCACATTAGATACTTCTGAAGTTGATGGTAGTTCTGGAAGTCCTATTATTTTTACTTCTTATGGGTCGGGAGATAAACCATTAATTACTGGTAAGGTTGCTTTAGGGGATAATTGGGTTCATCATTCTGGTAATATTTGGAGATATGATGTCTCATCTTTATCTACTGATCGTATTAGATATTTATTGTTGAATGGTGTCAATCAGACTATGGCTCAATCAGAAGCGGGATATGCTGACAGTTCGACAACCAGTAGTTTTCAGGATTATAATTTAAGTAATAATCCTAGTTTTAATCCTAGTGCTGATCCTGATTATAATCCTAGTGATTACGACGACATCTATGTGGGCGCCGAAGTATTAATGAGAATAACGTCTTATCAATGGAGTATTAGGATTGTTACTGATTATGATTCATTTTCAGGAAATATTTCTTATGCTCCAAGCACATATACTTCTTTAACACAGGGGTCAGGAGGAGGTGTTAGTGGTTATTTGTTCCAGAATTGTTTATATATTCTTGAACAAAATGCTACTCAAGATGAATGGGTAAATGAAGGTGATTATATTTATTATTATTCAACAACTGATCCTTATGATTTAGGAACCATTGAAGTAAGCTCAATAGATACTTTAATGGAAATTGAAAATTCAGAATATATAACTGTTGATAATCTAAAATTTACTTATGCAAATTATTATGCTATTTTCGGAGGAGGCAGCAACTATAAAAATATAACTAATTGTGATTTTGAAAGATGTGCGCTAGGGGTTTATGAAAGAGATATTGTTTCTACTGATTCAACGATAGATAATAATATCTTTTTGGATATGGGGGGCACATGTGTTCTTCAATATCGTCCTACTAATTTAACAGTTACGAATAATATTATGACTAATATTGGATTAGAAATTGGAAGGACACCTTATGTATTAGCGGAAAAGGTGTATGATTCAATTACTTATACTGCGGATAGTAATCTTTATGTAGGAGTGTTTGCTGCTGAAGAGAAGGGAGGCACATATAAATATAACAACATGACAAACATAGGTTATAAAGGATTTTATTTCTTTAATCCTTTTCCAGACCCTACTCTTGTACAGTATAATTATGTAGAGAATCCTTGTCTTATAGGCGTTGATGGAGGTGCTTATTATGTTTATTCTGAGGTAGATACAACTTCATCTAATATTAACAAAATAACTCTTAGTAATAATATAGCAGTATATAATGCTTATGATAATTTAGATTATCAGATTGCTTATAGAGCAGGCAGAGCCTATTGGGGGTGTTATGGTTTATATAAAGATGGTTATATCAGAGCTACTAACTGGTATGATAATTTTGCATTTGGATTTCAAATAGCTTTCATGTGTAATCCTACTCAATATTCTGAATTTAAAAGAAATATTGCGGTAAATAGGCATTATGTTACGGGAGATGGAAGCGACAGAGCATTCAAATGGAGCGATCTAGTAGATGGCACTGTTCCATGGCGAAATAATATTGTTACAAATAATACTCTTATTTCTAATTATGTGGGTTCCGCACGTGTGGGGTTAATGTATGGTTCTCAACTTGATGCTGATAGTGGTAATTCTATCGATTATAATAAGATGTTGCAACCATTTTCGGCAGCAGCGGATTTGTTTTATGATATAGAGAATACTGACTCTTTAACATTAGATGAATGGAAAGCAAGTGAAGTAGTGGGTATCCACGAAACCTCTACTTTGTTTTTGTATTCTATATCTGGATTGGCTGCTGAAGCTGATTTTATTTGGTATGCTATTAATCCTACAAAAGAAACAGTTGGTGTTAGTTTCCCAACTGGTTATCGCTATTATACTGTAGACGGAGATGTAGTTACAAGTGATGCTTTAACCCTATATGAAGGTAAGGTTTATTATAGAACTATCAATGAAGGAATGCCTCAAGCTAGTAATGTTATTATTATTAGTGATACGACTAATCCTTCTGTAGGAGAAAATTATAACGCTTCATATACTTATAGTCATGAAGAGGGGAATGCTGAATCAGGGTCAACTTACCAATGGTATCGTTCAACAGACGGGAATATTGAAGGCAGAGTGGAGATTCCTGGAGAGACTAGTTTAACACATACAACAACTGTTGAAGATGGGGGTCAATATGTTTTATTTGGAGTAATTCCAAAATCTGTCGCTGGAGCAGGAAGTTTAGTTACCGGAGTAGAAAGATTTAGTGCATCTTCATATATTGATTTCTTCCATTATTTAAATTTCTATGAACACAGATCTCATTCGGGCGACGATGTGCCAAAGCCAGAAGGATTGGTAGATTATATATCAGGACTTTACTCTTACAAGAGTTTATTATATTACAAATATACTTCTTTTAAGGATATGAGTTATTATTATAGCGTTTCAAGAACTAGCGTATTGATAGATCAATATATTACAACATTAACTGATGATGAAATCGATGATATTTTCAACGAATATGCTGTTGCTGGGAGAGTAGTTATGGGAATACTTCAAAAAGCAGATATTGAAAAAATATATGATGAGAATATTAGTGCTGGAGCTAGTCCAAGTTTTGATGATTTATTACTTGGAATTGAAGTGGGTTCGGATGGGGTTCCAGTTTTAGATGATGATAATAAATTAATATCTGATCCATCTTATATTGCGTTGGAAGATTATCAACAAGGTAGAACTATTGTTACTCCGACACAATATTGGTATACTGCTGCTTATTGGTTGAGACCTAATTTTAATTTTAATACTCCTGCTGTTCAAGAATATTGCGTTAGAGTTATGTTGAATACATTGAGTTTATGCAAAGATCATGCAATATTTGTAGATAATATAACTATAAGTATCATGCAAATATATGATGATCCTCCACTAAATACTATTGAACTTAATTATATTTCACCAGGAACTTTGTTGCAGCAGACGGAATTGTATACAAATCAATGTGTTGATATTATTAACGAAGCAGTTGATAGGTCAGAAAGACCTCCTCTTGTTCAAACTAATGGCTGGTTCTACGGAACTCCTGGCACTTATAAAGAAGCATTTACAGATACTCTTCGTGCTAATTTGGATGATATTGATGGAGTAATGGCCGAAAATGGTTTCTTGACGGACAGTCAAGTAATACAAGTTCAATGGTGGCTTGATTGGGTAGCAGATACTAGAGTAGAAGGCAAAAAAGCTATTTTCTCTGTTGCGTATGCGGCAATGAGTGGCCTTAATGATCCTTATATTTACAGAGCTTGGTTATGGCTTCATTTAATAGCTGATGATAATGTTTATGTTTATATCAATGATGCATATAATCAACCTATGAAAGATTTGTGGGTATTTGATTATCCTTTAGGGTCCCCATTAGGGAGAGCACGTCTAGATGGGGATATTTGGTATAGAGCGTATGAGAGAGGAACTATTTATTTTGATATTTCTAGTGGCCAGTTAGAAGGAGCTATTAGTTTTGTAGAAGGAGAGAATGTCTCATAATTAAAGACAAAGGGAGAATAGAGAATGGCTAAAACAAAAAAACAATCTATAGGAGATCTAATTAATGATATACAAACCGATGTTAATCATAATGTAAAAAAAGATATTCCAGATATAGTTACATTTGTAGAGAGTAGAGAGTGGTTAGGTTTGCCTTACCATCCCACTAATCCTCTTCAATTATTTCCTATGCAAAAAATTATGCTAAAGACTTTTTATAGGGGAACTTTAGGAAATGAGAATTTAGAGCTAACAGAGTCAGAAAAAGAGCTAATAGAACAGGCTCAGCTTGATGAAGATGATAAAGGAAATTTTTTAGAAAAATATGAAAATGGAGAGTTGTTTAGAGAATTAGTTTTGGTGTGGGGCAGAAGGTGCCTATCAGAGGATACTACTATTATCAACCCTAAAGATGGGTCCCTTAATACAATAGGAGAATTATATGATAAAGAGATTAAGAAAATAGATTCATGGACTTATGATGAAGATCAAAACGAAATGGTTAAAATAGAAGATGCAGAAATTATTTTTCAGGGAAAAAGGGACTGTTATGAATTAATAACTAATTCTGGTCATAAAATAGAATGCACATTAAATCACCCATTTTTAACTCAAAGAGGATGGGTTCAGTTGAAAGATATAGAGATAGAAAATGATATGGTTTCTATATGTGAAGAAATTCCATTTTTTGGGAAGTCAAAGGAAATAAACGAAGACGAAGCCGCTCTTCTGGGATACATGACGGCAGATGGGAACTGTAGTCAAAGATCCACATTTTTTACTTGTGACAATAAAGAAATTCTACAAGATTTAACTAATAGATTAAACAGTGTTAGCAATAATCTTAAAATATTTAATGATCCTTGGACAAAGGCGAGGAGTAAAAAACATCAATATAAGATTACATCAGAACAATATGTTAATAAAACAGAATATTGTGAAAAAAGAAAAAGAAATTTCTCAAGAAGAGATAAAAACGATTTAGTGAAGTTGTTAGAAAAATGGGAATTAATGGGGAAAACCTGTCATTACAAAACGGTTCCATTAGAATTGTTTAGATGTCCTAAAAATGTTATTTCTTCATATTTGAAAGCTTTATTTAGTTGTGATGGTAACTTAAATACGAGAAGAAATAAGAAATTGTCTACTTGTGAATTTACAACAGTTAATAAGGAGCAAGCTCAATTAATTCAACAATTATTACATAAATTTGGGATTATATCTTATTTGAGAAAGAAAAAAGTTGTTAGTAAAATTATTGATGAAAAGAAAATTTTAAGAGAATATAATACATTTTGTTACATAGTATATTTTAGTAGAAAAAAATATTTAAGGATATTTTTAGATGAAATAGGATTTATAGGTAAGGATAAATATATTAATGATGCGGAAAAAAAACTTTTTAAAATTGATGAAAAAATAAAAACAAATCATTTAGATGATCATCCATTCGGATTTTATAAAGTAAAAAATATTGAAAATATAGGAAAAAAAAGGACATTTGACCTTAGTGTGTCCCATAAAAAATCGTTGCAAAATTTTGTGGCACAAGGATTTATAACTCACAACAGTGGAAAAGATTTTATTGTAAGTATTATAGCTTTGTATGAAGCAATGAAATTATTAGAATGTGAGGGAGGAGACCCCTATAGAGTGTATGAATTGTCATCTGCTAATACTATTAATATTTTAACAGTGGCTAATTCAAAACCTCAGGCAAATCTTGCTTTTTCTGAAATTAGAGAGAAGATATATTATAGTGAATATTTTAAAGATAAATATATGAAAGATGGTTTATCGGCAGGATCAATATTTCTTTTGACTCCCCAAGATAAAATTAATAATAAAGAATTTAAAGAGAAAGGATTGCCTCAACGTAAAGGGTCTATAGGTATTATTGTGGGTCACAGTAATTCTGACTCATTGCTTGGCATGGGTTGTATAGTTCTTATTCTTGATGAGGTTGCTTCCTATAAGCAAACGGGAGGCTCTTCATCTGGTGATCGTATTTATGCCGCTTTGACTCCAACAGTTCAAACTTATGTGAGAAAAATCTATGCTCGAGATGAGAATGGAGAGTTTGTAGAGAATGAACATGGTCAAAAAGTTATACAGCAAAGAATATATGATGGTAAAATAATTAGTATATCATCTCCAAGAGCTAAGGAGGGAAAATTTTATGAGCTTTTTAATAATGCTAAGAATCTCCCTACAAGACTTTCTATGAGATTGGCAACATGGGATGTTAGTCCATATCACACAAGAGAATCTTTAAGATCTGATAATAATACTATGTCAGAAACAGAATTTAATATGGAGTTTGGGGCAGAGTTTAGCGGAACAGGTTTGGAAAGTTTCTTCACGGAAGACCAAGTTAAATCCTGTTTTGTAGGAAATAATTTAAAAAATGTTTCTATTGGGTCTCCTGGAAAAGTTTATTTTGTTCATTTGGACCCTGCTACTTCTAGTCATAATTATGCTTTAGCAGTAGTGCATAAAGAATATTTTTTAAATCAACAAACTAGAAAAGCAGATTTTAAAGTTATAGTTGATCATATTAAATATTGGCAACCTATAAATGGGGCTATCAACCCTAATGAAGTAATGCATTATGTTATTAATTTGAAGAGAAGATTCCATATAGGTTTAATCACTTATGACGCTTTTACTTCTCAGGAAAGTATTTTAAAAATGAGAAAAGCAGGAATACCGAATAAAGAAACAAAGTTTTTACCGACATATAAGTTTGCTATTTATAAAGAGTTAGAAAATCTTATTAATACAGGAAGGTTGTCTATTCCATATGATAATCTTTTGTATAATGAAATGATCGAGCTTCAGAGAAAATTTACTCCAACAGGTTTTAAAGTTCTTCCAAAGCAAGAGGGAGATGGAGTAAAAAGTGATGATGTGGTTGACTGTATAGCAGGAGCATGCTATATAGCGGTTGAAAGACAAGTAAGCAGATTGCCACAATCTAGAGTAGTAGATTTGGGTAATCCTGGAGGGAATCAAATAGTATGGAGGAATATGCAGGGTGGAATATATGGAGTAGGGGGCGGGAAACAGGTGGCTAATAGTTTGGAAAATAGGTCTAGATTATATGGTAATTTACAAAGATATCGTGGTGGACCACCAGGATAAAAAAAGGATTTATTTATTTTTGGCATAATGTAAGAATATCTATAAATATTTAAGAGGATTTCAATAATGAAAAAAATAGATTTGACAAAACAGGCTGGCTCAGGAGATTATATCATTAGCGATAAAGGAGTTCAAGAAAATAGAGAAAAAATGAATTTATCTAATGATCAACAACAGGTTGTAGGAAAAAATATTAATCTTAGTTTGCCTACGAAGGATAAGGATAATACGATTCCTTTTAATGCTCAGCTCGATGCTGCGAGAAAGAATGCTGAAAAAGAACCCTCTATTACTGAGGCACATATGGACAAAAAAGAAGTAGATTTTGATTCTAAAGATAAAAAACAAGTAACTGACATAAATGTTGAAACACAAAAACATGTTGCTAAAAAAACGGAAGAATTTAAGGCTGCGGAAGATAAAAAAGATACAACTTTTTGGGACAAATACGTGGGAGTTCAATTAGAGGGAGAAGGGCAGCCCACCAAGGTTAAAGATAATATTTCTGATTCTACTAGTCAAATTCAAAATAATCCTGATAGATTTAAAGGAGATAATGTTGATAAGTTGGTGATGGCGTCTGTTAAAGATGCTGATGCTATGCTGTTCCATATCTATGCTATAGCCGCAAAAGAAAATAGAAATCTTAACGAAGAAGAAAAACAACAAATAATAGATATCAATGCTGGTAAAACTAGATTGATTGCTCAAATGGTTCAGCCAGTGAGAAGGTCTTTAGAATACTCTGGAGATCCTGTTATCAAAAAAGAAAAGGGGAAATCAGGAGTATATGAACAAGATGGAACTAAAATAGATGAGTTTAAAAGTTGTGAAGAGGCAAAAACTAACTATCCAGAAGGGGAGATAGACAATGGCTAATTGGTTTAATAAGAAAGTATCTCAACAACAATCTAAATCAAGGTGGACTTTTTCCGTTGGGGCCGATGTGTGGGTTCCAGAAGATTTGGACCAGGAAAGAGAAAAAGAAGTAGCAATAGAGGTCTTAAGAACAGTTTTGAATAAGGTAGAAGGAGATGCTTCTCTGCACACTGCAATTGATGCTGATATTAGATTTGATATTCAATATGATCCTTTGAAAAGATAATATGAGCAATTGGTATAAAACATCTTATAATCGAGGTATTCCTTTAATGGATGAATATAGTGATGGGTATCGCCCTCCTTCTTCGAATCATCAAAAAGATCCTCGGGGTCTAGTTAACGCTAAACCTGAATTTGGAGGTAATAAAAGGCCAGGGTATCCTAAAGGGATAAGTCAAGATATGGACAATGAAGATACTTCTGATTATGAGAAAATTCATGGAAAAATTCCAGGAGAAGCGGTTTTAATGGATGATGGAGGAGATTCTCATGAAGGACTAGGAGATAGATTTGTGGCTCAAGATGAGTTTAATACAGATGATGATAAATTACCGATAGGTATGCAAAATGAGTCAGTTAGGCTGGACAATGGCCCACCTGGGCCTCATAATATGCAAAGAAATAAAGGAAATGTTTTCAAAAGAATTAAAAAAGACACATTAATTAAAAATTTGAGACTATAATTACTTCCAATATATTCTTTTAATAGCCACTATCATATACGTGTAGTGGCTATTTTTTTTTAGAAAACCGATAAAATATATATGTATTTTGTATTTTAGAATAAGGAGAAATTGATGATTTTTAAAGTATCTGAAAAATTTAAGGGCAGTTGTGTGCTGCCTACGTTGAAAAAAGCTATTTGGGCAAAGATGACTTTATCTATTAGTGAAGATGATTTAAGAGCAGATGATATCAAAGATGCTGTTAGAAGGGGTATATTAGCTCCAGTAGATGAAGATTGTGATCTTAGTAATCTTCAAAAAGATAAAGATGTAATTATTATGAATAACACAAATCAGGTTTTGGTGTTAGGGGGAATTACTTTCAGACCACTTGGATCAGTGGTTATTAGTAAAGAATCTGCTCAAAATGCTTCTATAATTACAGCAGCAGAGGATGAGATAATTACCATAATATCGGATGAGGATGAAGCACCATATATTATAAAGAAAAAAGTTAAGCCTCAAATGAAAACTAAGAAAAAGAAGAAAAAAGAAGTTGTTAAAGAAGAGATTGAAGAAGAACTTATAGAAGAAGAGGAAGAAATTCCTTATATTGTTCCTGAAACGGGAGAAGATAGAGAAGTCACTCCAGTTGCATGGAATTTCCAGTCAAAAGAAATGGAAGAAGCTCAAAAAGTTCCTAAGTCAGAAGGTTTTGTGGAAGTCGATGCTGATGAGGACGAAGGAGATATAGAGTTTATTGACAAAGAAGAAAAAGATCAAAAGAAGAAAGTTGTTCTTAAAAAAGCAGCAAAGAAAAAGACAAATAAAAAAAATGCTAAAAAGAAAGCTTCTAAAAAGAAAACATCAGTAAAGACAAAAACTAAAAAAAAGGAAACAAAGGCTAAAAGTAAGAAAGTAAAGACACTAGAACCTGTGGGAGATAAAAAACTTCCCAAAACTGAAGCGGATGCTGCTATAGAATTAGATAGTAGAGGAAATCCCATAGAGAAGGCAAGCGATACGTTGAAACATTTGATTGATAGCTTGGCAGATTCTCCAGATGTTGATTTTGTTGATGATGAGCAGTCTCTAAACAGGTATAAACAAAGAACCGATATGGATTAGTATTCATGGGTACATGGGAATTATTAGCAAAAGAACTTCATTATTATGGTATTGAACTGATAGATAATAAGACATGCCAAATGAGTGACGATGATGGAGATGTTAAAACTCAAGGAGTAATAAAAACTGTTCGTTTGCTAAATCAACACATAAATAAGCAAAAAAAATTATTGTTAACACTATGGAACGAAATGGTTGATATTTTGCAAGATCAATCTTTTTCTTCTGAAATTGTTGATGATAATATGGTTAGTTTATTTGTTTTTTCTCTGAAAGATCTTTCTCAATATCTTTTGTGCTTTGAAGGTGCTGATAAATCTAAATATTATACAGCCGTCTCTTATGCTCTATCTCAAGATATCAAGACTTTTAATAAACATCAAATATATTCTATTCCTGACTATAAAATTTCTATTGATTGGATTACGAGGAATATTAGTAGGTTGTTATATATTTCTAATTTATTGTCTTTTGCGTCTATGGGTAAGAAGAGAGTTTCTCAATATGACCTTACAACGGCAGCAGGTGTTGCTGGACCATGGTCCCGTCTAGATCTTCCAATGCTTGAAAGAAAATTTCCTTTTGGTTTTGGGTTAAGATCAAGAGAGAAAGGAAAACAGAAGCAAAAAAGGTATACTAAAGGGTTAGAGAATTATAACGGGGATGGACGAGTCGGCGAAGGGCATTATTGGAGGGAATTACGTAATGAACCGTTTGATTGGATGGACCGTAACTTTGAAGATCCATACCCAAGTAGATATCAGTTAAGTAGGTAAAAGTCTTACAAAAAGCATTAAAATTAAGTGTTTTTTTGAGAAAACACAAAAAAATATAACAAAAAGTAAGATAATTAAAGGATTTTTATATATTTGATAGAATATTAACTCAGAAATGTAATTAAATAGGAGTTAATATTATGGTAACAGAATTAAGTTGTAATATATGTAAAAAGAATTTCTGCGGTAGAAAAGGAACAATGTATTGTAGTAATGATTGTAAAAATACAGCTAAGAGAAAAAGAAGAAATGATAAGAGGGAAGGAGAAAGAAGAAAGGAAGCTAATAAAAAATATTATTTGAAAACAAAACACGTATTAACAAAAAAGTATAAAAAAGAACAAGAAGAAAAAGAGAAGCGAAAAAAAGAATATGGCACAAAATGGAATACTCTTAATAAGGTAAAAAACGCAGAATATAGAAGGAAGACAAGAGAAAAAAATAGATTATGGTTTGATGAATATAAGAAGACGTTGAAATGTGAAATATGTGGATATAATCGATGTGTGGGAGCTTTGGATTTTCATCATAAAGATCCTGAAGGAAAAGATTTTCACATAGCTAAAGCCGTAGGTTTAAGATATTCAAAAGAAAGGATATTAAAAGAAATAAAAAAATGCACAGTTCTTTGTGCTATTTGTCATAGAGAGCTGCATTATGAAGAAGAACAAGAAAAAGTAAAAAGGCAAAGAGAAGAATATTTAAAAATAATTAATAGTCCAAAAATAATATATTACAATATTGTTGAAAAAGAATTAGGAAAAGAATGGGTTAAGAGATTACAAGATAAAGCAAAATATAATTTAAGTAGATTCGGAGGAAATCAATTTATTAGAATTGATGGAGGAATGTCGGAAAAAATAGATATTAAAAAAGTATTATCTAAAAAGATAGGGATAGGAGAGAAAAGTATTTGTAGAATACTTCAAGTTTATAAGAGAGGGACAGAAGAGCAGAAAGAGAGAGCCAGAACAGGAGAAAGCTCAATTACTAAAATATATAAAGAGTTAAAGCCAATACGCTATTCTAAAAATATTAAGTAATGGCAACCATCAGAGGAGTGGTTAAACAATAAGGATGTTTATAAATAAAATGGAAGTAAAAATAATAGATAGAACAGATAAAGAAAAGAAAAAAAGTTATGAAAAGGCATTTGCAGATGGTCTAGGAATGACTATTAGAGAAGTAAGAGAAGCAATTAGAGAAATATTAGAACTTGAGAAAAAACAGTTAGAAGCTGAAAGTGAAGGTATGACAGTTTCAATCGGGCATACTGTAAATGCTGGAAAAGTTTTAATGGGAGGAAGTTGGAGAAAATTAATAAAATGAAAATAATAAAAACAGAAAAATATGGAAGATTTCTGACAGAAAATAATATAGAAAAGGATATGGAAGATTTTTTTAAAAAAATTGGACCCATAGATAAATGGTGGGCGCAAAATAAACCTAAAGAAGAAATAAAAGATGTTTTTGAAAATATAGAGAGAATTACTGGATTTCAAATAATACAATCAAATCCTAGAGGTGGTGAGTTTCCGCATGAGCCGAATGATGGGACTATTAGGTATAATGGAAAGGTATATAATTTTAAATTTAATAGTGAATTTGATGACGGAAATACTTATATAGTTTATGATGGAGATAAGCCAGTTTTTTATTTTTCATTATATGATGATTTTGAAGGAGAGGTTGGGAGTCCAATGCTTCTCGAGCCAACTTAATAAAATGAAAATAATAAAAACAGAAAAATATGGAAGATTTTTAACAGAAGATGAACTTATTTTGTTAGGTAAATCAGAGAAAAAAGCAGAAAATGATGGACCTAAAGACCTAATCGAAGAGTTGTCAGATTTAGAACATGAGCAATGGATGGGTTGGGCAAAAGATATTTTAAAATCGGAAGATATAACTAAAGAGAGATCTGACAGGTGGGAAGAGGATAGTTTTAAACCTTATTCAGAATTAACAGAAGAACAAAAAGATATGGATAGAGAATGGGCAGAGAAGGTTCTGAAGATAGTTAAAAAATATATGGAGGAGAAATGAAAAAGCAAGGTCAAAATCAATCATCTATATGGGATAATTTAATGGAGATTATGCCAGAATTTGCAGATAAGATACAAAAAAGTCCTAACTATGTAGATCCTGTTGCTGCTAGATCTTTATATAATATATGGAGATCAGGAGAAAAGAAGCAGGCAGAGAAGATATTTAAAAAACCTATCACAGTAGGACATGAAGAGACTAGGAGAATGAGTGATGCAGGTTTGATCAAAGTTATAGGGGAAAATATAGAAATTACAGAAAAAGGTTCAAAAGTGATTAACGTCATGATCCTCGGAGATGAAAGATCTATATTTGAGGATGATGGGTCTAATGTCGATTATAGTAAGGCATTAAATAATACCAAGGGAGTTAAGACAGCTAAACAGTTAAAAGTTGCCTCTTCTTGGTGGGGTAGGTTTAAAGAGAAAGAATAAATGTCAGAAATAACAGTTTTATTTGATACTAAAGAAGAACCAAGCAAAGAGAAAGTAGATGAAAAATTAAATTGGTATGATACGATTAAACAAGAAATGTTAGTTTTTCAAGGTGGAAAATTAACATTTAGATATAAAGAAGATGAATATTTAGTCAAAATGGGGGAAGCAGAAAGACAGCGTAGAGGGATTAATAGCACTTATAGAATGCTTCCAGAAGTTGAAGATTTGATTGTTAATAATCATTTTAATATGACAAAAAATACAAATAGACAAGTTGTAGAAGAGTGGTTTACTATATCCGATTATGACAATATTTCTGTAATAATGACAACTAATGACGAAATGATTTTTGATGTTCCAGATGATGAAAAAAAGGAATTTTGTGAAGATTTAGAATGGCAAGGATTTAAATTTAATGATTAAACACTATTTAAAAGTCGATATTGCTGAAACTCCTTCTCAACATCAGCAGGGTTTGATGTTTAGAAAGAAGTTAGGGGAAGACGATGGTATGCTTTTTAAGTTTCAAAGACCTCAAAATTTGAAGTTTTGGGGAGTAAATACTTATATTCCTTTGGCTATTGCTTTTATTTCGCCAGAAAAAGAAATAGTTAAAATATCGAATATTAGTCCTTGTTCAGATAAATGTGTCGATAGTGAAAAAGATTGTAATATGGCTATTGAGGCTAATTATGATTTTTTCAAAAAAAATAATATTAATATTGGAAGCAAGATTGAAGTCATTAATGAAGATTACTCTACTCTTGTGAAGTTTTTAGATTAAGGAGACAAATAGTATGCAGTTTACTTTAGGTGAAATTTTTGGAATAACACGAAATATGCAGAAATTGACGGATAAAGAATTACCTATCAGTATTTCTTATCGTCTTTTGAAGTTTTTGAGAGATTGTTCAGGAGAAATGGAGACTCTCGAAAAAACAAGAATTAAGTTGGTAGAAAAATATGCTGAGAAAAAAGAGGAAGGAGCAGAGGAAGTAAAAGATCTTCAAGTAGCAGAAGAGCATAGGGACAAATTTCAAGAAGAATTTACTAATTTATTGGCAGAAGAAGTGGAGATTGATTTTGAGCCTATTTCTATAGGGGATCTAGGGAATATTTCTATGTCCACTAATGATCTAATTCCTATGCAAAAAATTATTAGAGAAAAATAAATCAAGGAATTTTATTATTTTTCTTTAATATAACATAATGTTAATCATTAATAGCTCAAAATTTGCACAACAGTTTGGAGACCTATATGACTGGATCGATGATGATACAGTTGATACTCTAAATGAATATGAAGTAAATGATGTTGATACAATAGATTATGATGCCCTGGAGAGAGGAGAAGTTCCTGTTGTAGAAGTAGATGATGAGGGAGTAGAGGAAATTCTTGTAGATAATTTACAAGAACCTCAGATGCAAGAGCCCATAATAGAAGAGCCAGAAGTAATTCCAGAAGAAGAAATAGCGATTGAGGGAGAAGATGTTCCTGATTTTGATAGTGCTCAAGACGCTATGGATTGGGCTATTGAGAATAATAGAGTTGTTAAGATTTTTTATACGACAAAAGGAGAAAAAAGAGGCAGAGGCGGCAAACAGCATTTATTAAGAGAGAGAGAATTGCCTAAAATTCCAGGAGGAGGGGTAAACATTTATAGAATTGTTGAACCCCATCATATGTATCAAGCTGGGAATGGTAATTTGATTTTGGTGACTTATGATAGATCTGTAAGACATATTAGAGCATTTATAGTTGATAATATTACAGATTATAATTTTACTAAGAACAGGAGAAGTAAAAAGCCTCAGCATTTTAAACCAAGAATTAGAGTTATGCCAAAATCCAATAAAAGGATAGATACTATGGAAAATAATATAAGTGATAATTTAACAGAGATGCAAGTGGCACTTCAAAATAAAGGGCTAATCAAATCTGCTTCTATTGTTAAGAATGTACAGGATATTTTCAATGATTTTAAGACCGCACAATATGTAGGTTCTCAGGGTTATTGGATTAGAAACCGAAGGTGCTGGGACAATTGTTATAGGCAGAAAAGGACTACCCAACCAAAAACTCCTGCTCAAGAAGTTTGGACGGAATGTTGGGAGGAATATAACAAAGCTATTAATGATGATAAAAGCGGATGGGAAAAATATGCTTTTGTAAAAAAGGCAGAATGGGATATCAATGATCCTAAAGAAAGAGATAAAAGATGCATGGAGTGCGGGGCAGAGACAAGCGAAGCAGAATTAGCTACTAATAGTGGAAGCTGTCACGAATGTTATTTAGACAGACCTGGAGTTCAAAGGTCAGCTTCAACAGAAAAAGAATGGAATAAATTGTTTGTTTCTAAGGTGTCTCAAAAGGTTAAAGAAGGATGTTCCACTCCCGAAGCAGTTTATGCCACTATAGAAGAAGAATCTCAAAAACAAAAAGATCAAGTATTGGATGGTTCTTCTCAATTAATGGAACTAGCAGATACTTTACATAGTAGTGGTATGCAGGACATTGGGGATAAGTTGGCGAGCATCTCAGCAGAGATGTTAAAGGACGCCGATTTTTTTGTATCAAGTGACGTAGAAAAAGAAGCAGATTTTTATGGTAATGTTCCTGAAGGTGGTAAGGCAAGATGGAATCCATTAAGTAGAGCTAGGGATTGGATGAAGGATAAATGGACAGGGACTGGTGGAAAATCAGATGTAGTTAAAAAGTTACAAGATGTAATTAATAGGGCTAATTCATTTCTTATGAAGCTTAATATGCCAACTGCTGCGGCAGCAGGAGATATACAGGCAGAGTTAGAACAAAGTTCTACTATAATTATAGAAGCTGGTAAAAAAATGAAAGTTGCTGCACCTGCTTCACCTCTTGGGGCTCCTCCAGTCGCGGCTGCTCCCAGTAAGTCTCTTAGAAGATCTCGTGATCTTGTTGGTGATCCTAGAAGTGAAGTGTCTCAACAGAGAAGAGAGAGGGGAGAGGCAAAAACGAATGAAGGTAGGGCAGATTTAGCAGAGCAAGGAGCAGCTCAAGCAGCAGAACAGCAACAAGCTGCTGCTGAATTACAAAATGTTCAGCAACCTGTTGGTGAATTACAAAATGTTCAGCAACAAATTGCTCCACAGCCTGCTCAACCAAGGTCTGCATATGGAGATATTGGCAGGGAATATACTAGCTTTATTACAGATGTTTCTAAATTGACTAAGGACCTATTTGGCTATGCTTCCAAAGGAGATCAAGATGTAAAAAATTATACTACTCGAGCAATGCCTTTATTACAAAAGTTTATCAATCAAAGTGGTCAGCAGCGTCAGCTACCTGATCCATCTGCCAGGATAGAATTTTTAAGGGGATCTTTAGGAGACCTGGTTTCGGGTTTGCAGGGAATTTTATCTTCAGATGCTCAATCATTTGATCCAGGACTAGGAGCGGAAAATGCAGGTCAGGTTGCTCCTGGAGTGCCTCAAGCCCAACCATCTGCTCCATTTGGAGGGACTCCTCAAGCTGCTCAACCTAATGTTCTGAACTTAGATAATTTAGATAGTTATAGTCTTGCTGATTTAAAACCAGTCAAAAAGAAGATAGATGATAGAATCACAAATCTTTTAGAACAGCAACAACGAGGAAATAAGGCGGCAGCGTTTCTATCTAATTTGGAAAAAAAGTAAATTAAAAAAAGGTTTTTTATAAATTATTGTAAATAATACAAAATATATACTATGCATAGATTTTATAAATTATTAAGGAGAATAAAACTATGAAGCTTATTACTAATAGAATTAGCACAGGCAAAGCAAAGCGTTTTGAAGATTTCGTTGCTGAATATAAGAGCGAGCATATCAAAACAGCTTCTGTCAAAACTGCCGAACAAGATGAGGCAGATTCAAGTGGTCAGTTAGATGTTGAGCCTCTACACCAAGAAGGTGAATCAACAACAATGCCTAAGAATGGTCCTAATGCTAAGAAAGAGTCAGATGACAAGTCCGCTGCAGCCACTAAGAGCCCAGACGAAGAAGGCTGTGATTCTGGACAACCAAAAGCAGAAGGCTCAGAGAAGTTTACTAATGATCCAGAAGTTCCTTCAAAAGAGGAAAAAGGCGGAGAGACAGAAGAAGAAGTTAAGGTAGCAGAAGCCATTTGTGAAAAATGCAAAAGCCCATGTGGAGAATGCAAATGTGAAGGTAAATGTGATTGCAAGCCTTGCACAGCCTCAAGGGAAGTAGAAGTTAAGACAGCAGAGACTAAAGAAGCTGAATTAACTCCTGCACAAGAGAAATTGCCTGATGCTTTAAAAGCAAAAATTGAAGGTGCTGATGGAAATAACAAAGAGGAAGATGATGATGAAGGAGAAACCAAAGAAGCTGGTAAAATAAAGGGCCCAGGAGTTCCTGATGGAACTGGTCCTGGCAAAGATAGTGAAGAATGCCCATTTAATAAGAAAAAGAAAAAAGATGAAGACAAGAAAGCTACCCAGAAGACAGAATTTGTGAAGATTGCTAATCTTGATGATAAGAATAAAGGTTTCTTGAAAGAATACTGGAGACAACTTTTTGGGGACGAATATGCAAACGCCCTTATCGCTGACAAGTAATAGATAATCTTTAATTATGGAGTTAGTGATATGGATATTGTGCCAACAGGTAAGACCCGAGTAATGGTCGCTCAGAATTTCGCTAATCCTTTATCAGAAGGTTTCGATGGATCATCTATCGATGAATCTCCTATTGAGGATGAGGGAATTTCTCGCCCATTTGAGACGGAGGACGCTATGGAAGAAGATGTTAATGCTACTAATGGCGTGAATGATGATGTTTCTATCCAGCCAGGAGAAGAACAAGACCTTGCTCCTAAAGAAAATGGTAGAAAAACTCTTACTACATATGTTTATGAAAAACTTCAAAGCTATGGGTATCCTGGAAGAAGACTGCAAGATTTTAAAGCAGAATTTGTAAAAGAATCTATATCTCCTGAGGGAGTTAAAGATATACAAGTTGTAATACCTGATAAAAAATACCAGGATGAAAAGGGGTTTACAGATACTATTGAGAATGAAGAACTAAAAGAAATCTCTCATGAGGTTAATCAGTTATTTGGATTAAATTTCAATGGGGCTGAGCGTTCTGATGGAAAATGGACTATCAAATTTACGTCTGCTGATTTAGCTTCTCCAGAAGAGGAAATTTCGCATGACAATCTTGATCAGGTCTATGGAAAACCAGATAAAAGCAAAACTGAGCAACAAAGACCTGTTAAAGCAGCATCTACTCTGACGGAGATGATAAAAGAGCAGAAACATAAGATAGTTAATAATTTAAAAAAAATGATTGGAGATAAATAATGATCCAAAGAATGTCAGATCAACATCAAATCAAATTTTTGGATAATGAAAAATCTTCTGAAAAAGTTGTAAAATCAGAGACTACTCCTGAAAAGACTTTGAATCAATTGGCAGAAGAACAAAAATCTAAAAAGTTGTCCAACAAGGACGATGGACTAATGACTTCACGACATATTTCATCAGCAAGAACTGGTGATATATCCGATGAAGGTGGTCCAGCAAAGTATATAAAGAGTGATAGTTCTAATACTATATGGGATCCTAGTAGAAATGCTAAAATACCTGAAGCAATGGATAGTAAAACTAAAACTATTCAAGAAAAAGCTGATATTGCCTCTAATAAGAGAGGAGCAGAACAAAAAAGAATGGAAGATATGGCAGAAACTCTAAAATCTACAATTCAAGACAAAGCTTCATCAGTTTCTCCTGCTGGGACTTTAAGCGGAACAAACTTTAAAGTTTCAGAAAATAATATGAGTATATTTGATAATGCAGATTTTATGAGAATTCAAGAGAAAACAGGTGGAGAAAAGGTATCTGAAGATGTGAAAAGTAGAAAAAATCAAACAGATAATTCTTGGAGGGGCGGAGGAAAATCTCTAACTTCTAAAGAAGTAACAAAAAATATGTTTGATGGATTTTTTATGGGATCGGAGCAATAAGTGTCTTTTAATTTGAAAAATAAAAAAGCACAGCTAAATATTAATGACCAAAGCTCTTTGGATTCTTATCTTCAGATGCTTATTACACAATTAAATGCATCTAATGCTCTGCCAACAGAAGATGCTTTAGCTAGTATTGCCAATATGGATAGTTTGTCACAATATGGTGTGCAAAGTTTTGAACAATTGCAAGATATGATAAGGCAACAAATGGAAGTGATGGAGCAACAAGAAACTATGCAAAATAATATGGTAGCCCCTCCTCAAGAGCAAGGTGCTCCTGTTGTATTGACTCCTACCGCTAAAGGAAAAAATAAAATGACTAAACCTTTTAACCTTAAAAAAGCTCAAATACCTGCTCCTTTTGGCCATGATAGCTTTAATGATACTGCCGAGCTAGGAGAGGAGCAATACTTGCAGCAAGAAGATATGGGAACTCCTCAGAAATATAAAACTCATGCTGAGTTGAATGATGCTTTAATAAATATGGCTGCTACTGGAAACTCTTTTCAGATTGCATGGAATGAAATACAAGGTGAAAATCCACAAGAACCAGATTCTGCTCAGGCAGCTTTAAAAAGCTATTTTGATGATTTTGATACCAAAGGAGAAGAGCAACGCTTGGCAGATGCTTCTGTTATTTATAATCTTATTTATGGTAATGAAGAGCCAGTTGCAGTTGAAGCTCCTTATAAAGAACTAGGGGCATCGGTTCAGGTTGTTTCTGAAACTATTCAGAAGGTAGCTCAAGACGTTGTGGGGGAGAACAAAAAAATTGCCTACAATATCACAAAAACAGCACAGCATAAATCTTTAGACAATGCTATTTTATGGGGACCAGGACAATCGAGAATAGACCCTTTCTTACATCAGCCAGTTTCTGATTGGCATATAGTTGAGAGAAATAAAGGGTTTGGTCTTGTCGTTGATGATATCTGGAATATTGACTACGAGACAATTTGGCGTGAGAACATCATGGACAAATACTCAAGACCCTATAAAGATAAAGATGGGAATTGGGTTGGAGGATATCTTAATAAGCGTTTTGAAATTGACAGGAATATTCCAGAAACAAGCAATTTGCAACTAAAGCCAGGTCAAACAAGAAGGCCCGTAGTTCCTGAACATGGTATTGCTGAGGCTAGGCTGCAAAGTGCTAGATCTAAAGGAGATATAGCAGGGGCTAACGACACTTCAAAACCTTTTAATTGGAAAGAAGCAAGTAAAAAAAAAAATTAGCAGACCTTAAGCCTTTAAAAGACATCAAAGAATTAAAACCATTAAAATTGCCTGGGGAGAAAGATCCTACTCAGGCAATTTCTACATGTCCGTATTGCAATTCTTCTGTAAACCAAAATGAACAGCAATGTCCTAATTGTAAACAGGTTATAACTCCTCATCAAGGTAAGCCTCATCCTCGTAAAGTTCCTCAAAAAGGAGAGAGGTATAAAGATTATGGTCCAAAACTTGATTTTATAAATCAGTCTGCTCCTATTGCTGCTTCAAAAGTAGCGAGAAGAAAGAAAGATGAAGATCATGCTGAACATGATAAAGAGACTGTGAAAGATGAGTATTTTTCGGAAGAATTTAGCATGTGTGCAGACCCTAGAATAGACCCTAAAAGAAAAAATGTTATAAATGTCGATGAAAGAAAAGAGGAAATTATGAGATCATGTACGGATTTAGCAATAGACGGCTAAGAAATAAAGGATAAGAAATGGCAAAATTCATTTTACCAGATAATTCGCCACAAAATAAACAAAGAATGGCAGCAGCATCAGGAGCGTATCCATCACCTGCTCCACCAAGTTCTTCTATGCAGAAAAATGGATACCCTCAATCTCAGGTAGTTAATTTACCAATTACTAAAAATGCACAATTTGCAGGCTCTGGTGCTAATGTCGCAATGACACAACCTATGTTCTTTAGCCCATTGCATACTCCTCAAAACTGGCAAATTGCTAGTAGACGTAGGGAGATTATGCAATGGTCTAGATTCTACTATATGAACGAGCCAAAGGTGGCAGCGGGAGTAGATTTTTATTCGAATTTCTCTATGAATGGTTTTAAATTAGAATGTAAGTCTAAAAAGATTTTAAAGTTTTATGAAAGATTAGTAGAAAAAATAGATCTTGCAGAGAAATTAAATGCTATTAGTCACGAATATTTCCTTTTGGGAGATGTTTTTCCATTTGCGGAAATAGAATGTCCTCATTGTAAAGGTAAGGGCAGGAAGCTTGATGGACAAATGTGTAACCATGCTGATGGAACGTTTAAAAGTATAAAATTAATGAATCCTGATTATATCGATGTTAGAGATAATCCTCTTGCAAGTAATCCTGAATTTTATTTGGTTCCTGATGAAGAATTAAAACTTGTTGTCGCTAGAAAAGAACCTAAAAGCATATACGACAGTTTGCCAGCAGGATTAATTAGAGCGGTTTCATCTGGTCAGCCAATGAGACTATCTGATAGATGTATTAGTCATTTAAAACATAATGCAAGTGATTATGGGACTTATGGCACATCTATGCTCCAAAGACTATTCACAGTATTGGCATATAAAACAAAGATTATGACAGCTAACTGGATAGTGGCTGAGAGGTTAATTCTTCCTGTTAGAGTTGTTAAAGTAGGAGATAAGGACAGACCAGCAACAAGTAGTGATTTGCAAGATGTTCAAAATCAGTTGTCAGCAGTTGCTAATGATCCTAATATGACTATTGTTACTCATCACTCTTTTGATTATGAGTGGTATGGAGCAACGGGTAAGATACATAATATAACGGCTGAAATTGAGCAAGTAGGTAAAGAGATTTTGGATGGACTTATGCTTAATCAGGCAATTCTTAATGGAGAAATGGCGGGATATTGCGTAAGTGCTGATACTACAACACTTTGTGACTCTGGTTTCAAGTATTATTGGGAGATAGACCCTAAGAAAGACAAGATCGCTTGCTATAATCCAGAAACAAGAGAAATAGAATATCATCTTCCTTATGAGAAAGTAGTTTATGATTATGAAGGAGAGATGGTCCATTTTAATACTGATAAGATAGACATTTTAGTAACTCCTAATCATAGAATGTGGAGTGCTAAGAGAGATTCTAATGAGTATAAATTTACAAGAGCAGAAGATATTAGACCAAGAGCCAAGTTTATAGGAGCGGCGGATGGATTTGTAGGAGAATATCAAAAAACTGTCCAGATAGGAGAAGAAGAATATTCTATCTATGATTTTTGTAAATTAGTAGGATATTATGTCTCTGAGGGATGGTTAAGCTGGCATAAATATAGCGGAGAAAAAACTTATACTTCCGTTAGGATCGGTCAAAACAGGAACGGAAAAGCAAGAGAGGACATAGAAAATTTATTTTATTCTTCTTTCGATGAAGAGAGTATTAGAAATAGAAATGATTATATGGATATTTTGAATAAAGATTTGGCTTTTTATTTAAATGATAATTTTGGCTCAGGGGCAATTAATAAAAAGCTTTCTCCTTTTGTTAAAAATTTAACTTCTGAATGTTTGGAAATTATTATAGAAGCTATGATCAATGGAGATGGTTGTATTCATAATCATATTGGTGAAAATAGAAAAGTTAAAGGAGAATCTTATTATACTTCTAGTAAACAATTGGCAGAAGATTTTGCAGAAATAGCATTTAAATGTGGATATGTGGTAAAGATTAGAGAGCATAATAAAAAGAAAAATAGTAAAAAATATTTCAATAAGACGGGACATCAATATAAAACTAATCATCAACAATATGTTGTTTATATTTCTAAGGGTTTTAAAGGTAGGAATCCAACTCTTTGCTCTAAGTCTAAAAAATATGCAGGAAAAGAAATAACAAGAGTTCCTTATAGTGGAAAAATATATTGTTTTTCAGTTCCTCATGAATTATTTGTGACTATGAGGAATGGAATAGTCACTATTCAGGGCAACACCTCTGCTCAGGTTGGTATTGAAGTTCTTATTAGGAGATTAGATAATTGGAGAAACAAGTTACAAGCGTGGGTAGAAACAAATCTATTCAAACCTGTTGCCATGATGCAAGGATTTATAGACGAAGAAGAGTCTAAAGAGGTAGGAGAAACAGTTTACTTATATCCTAAACTTACATGGAATGATTTACAATTAAGAGATAAGACAAATAGGATACAAACATTAATGCAAATGTATGATAAGGGGATGGTTTCAGCCCAAACAGTTTTGGAAGAAATGGATCTTGATTATGATTCCGAAGTAGAGAAAATAAGAGAAGAGCAGGTGATGGCTTCTGCTACTGGTATGGTGGGAGGGGCTGACCAAGCAGGAAATCTAGGAACGATGGGGATGGGAGGAGCCCCAATGGGTGGCGATATGGGAGGGGGAATGCCGCCAGAAGCGGGAGGAGAAATGATGCCTAGTCTCCAAGGAGGAATGGGTGGAGATATGGGCGGAGCCCCAGCAGGAGGTGCAGGGGGGGGACCTCCTATGGGGGCAGCAGCTAGTGGAGCTTTACCTGTAATAGGTAAAAGAGGCTCTCAGAAACAGCAAGAAGAACAACAGGCTCCACCTCCAAAAATGATTAAGCTTACAAAGCTAGAACAAAAAATGTTTAGAACTCTTTCTGCCATGGATACTAATCATGATCTATTTGCTCAATATCAAGTGAAGGTACCAGGAGAAGCAAGACCTTATGCTATTGATTTTGCTTATCCTAAAATCGGAGTTGGTATAGAGGTTGATGGAGCAATATGGCATGAGAGAGAAGATTTTCAACAAAGAGATCTCAATAGAGATCAAAAATTAGCAAATGTTGGATGGAGAGTGCTTAGATTTAATGAAGATTCAGTAAATGAAAATATTGATGCAGTAAGAGATACTATTGCTAAACACGTAGCAGATGCAAGTAAAAGTAAAAAGAAAGCCGAAGATGAAGCTTTAATTAAAACAGCTTCAGTAGAAGACTGGTTGAACCCTTTGTACGAATATTGTCTTTCCAAGGGAAAGATAGGTTGTAGTAGAGCATCTATCCCACACGGACAAATTTTATACATAGGGAATTTGGAGAATGGAGACACTACTTAAATTTTCGGGCAGAAAAAGAATAAAAGATAGAGGGATAAAGTGGGAACCAAGATATCATGAAAGATCTCAGAAATTAAAAAAGAGATTTGATAAAGAGCTTGGACAACTCTCCTACATAAGATGGGAAGGTCATGATTATACTACAAATTCTGATTATTTTGTAATTATGGGTCCTTCTTTAACAAAAGAAGGTAAGAAAAGATTCTTTTCGGGGATTAAAAAATTACCTGATGATCCTAAGGCAAAAGTATATGCTCCAAGTGGGGAGTATTTTACTAGCTCAGTAGCTGCTCTTAGTCATGCTTCTGATAAATGGGGGATTCCATTTCCTAAAGGCGCTCCTAATTATACGGTGGAACAATTAGCGCCTATGAATATTCCAAGACACGTAAAAGGAGGAGATGTGAAAATTATCAAAACAGCACAAACAATTCAGCAGGCAAAAGAGCCATTAGTATAAAAATAAAGGATTTTTTTAACTTATATAGAATAAAAAATATTAGATCAAGGAGATTATGATGATGCTTAAATGTGGTCAAAAAGATAATAAAAAATATACGTTTGGAGTAAGGAAAGAGCAGATGGAAGAGCAGGAAAAAGAAGCTGCTAGAATTTGTTGCTCTTCTTGTGGGACTTGCCTCACTTCTCGAATGAAATATTGTCCATCCTGTGGAGAAAAATTATAATGAAAATTATAAAAACATCAAATTATAAAATGGCAGAAAGAATAGATAATAATTTACGCCAAAAAATTAATGCTGATTTATCTGCTAGAGGATTAGATGGTAATGGAAGATTTCCAGAATCAGATAGTGGGGTTTCTGTTATATGGGAAGTTTTAGATGGATACGGATTGGTCATTGGAGAAGTGGTATCTAAGAATTCATTTATGGGAAGTAATGGCAGAAGAAGTTTAGGCATACAGAGAAAAGGAGCTAATCCTCAAGATCCATTTACTCCAGGAGAAGATATAGATAATAGTGCAGTGGCTTATACTTGGTACGAAAGAGAACCAGATAATTTTGAGATATTGGCATATCTATCATAGGAAAAAATGAAAATACTAAAAACATCAAATTATGAAAATATGGAACAAAAGAAGTTGTCAACTATATGTTTTGATAAAGATAATAATCCAGTTCCACAAAAAGTTAATAGTAGTGCTATGATGATTTTTGATTTAATGAGAGATCAAAAGATTAGTAAGGCAGATGCTTTTGAAAAGATAATCACTACAAAAGATAATGATGAATTTATAAATTCAGTTAATACTAGATTAGAAGAAATACTTACATATTATTAAATAGGAAATTATAAAAATGGCAATGTATAAAAAAGCAACTTTTTCACATAAATGTAAAGTTACAGCGCTTAATAATCCTACAGGGAATGGTTGGGATATTTACGATCTTCCTAATCAAATAAAAACCGCCTCTACTACAGTAGAAGGGGAGGATTTGGGAGGATTTAACCTTAAAGAAGCGACAAAAGAACATCCAGATCATCTTTATATTAAAGTTTTTGCAATCAAAAAAGATGAGCCGAATGATAATGGAGATGCTTTTGATGAAAAAGAACTTAAAACAGCAACTTCTAGTTTTGTAGGTGTTCCTCTCTTTACTAATCATCAAAATGATGATGTAGAAAAAGCTAGAGGAGAATGTGTTCATTCTTGGTACGATCAAAAAGAAGGAGGCATTTATATTATTGGAAGAATAGATAAAATTGCTTATCCTCGTCTTGCTAGAGGCATAGAGGAAGGATATATCACAGGAACTTCTATGGGATGCTCAGTAGAGAATTCTGTTTGTTCTATTTGTCATAATAATGCCAATACTTCTGAAGACTATTGTTCTCATGTTGCCAATAGAAAGAATAGGAAATATACGGGGGATCTAAAATGTTCTTATCATAATAGCCCCACAGATAAAAAAGATAAATGTCCTGTTTGTGGTAGCATTAAAGATGATATTAAAACTCTTAAACACTCAGAACAATCTATTTTTGAACATAATTATGGCTTAAAATTTATTGAAAATAGTTTTGTGGTTAATCCTGCTTGTCACGATTGCGGAGTAAAATGTGTTCTTCATGCTCCTGCTCTAGAAAGTAAGGTAGCATCTTTTAATGAAACTATTGGAAAACTTATAAAAGAGGCACATTTGCAAGAAGAAGATAGCGAAGTTGTTAAAAAAATGGGAGGAGTGAAAGAACTCGAATCTCTTAAAAACAGCATGACAGAGATGGAAGCTGTTGTTAAAAGTATGTTAAAGCAAAAAGAAAATATATCCATGGAGTATGTCAGCGACCTCGTAAAGGCGATGTCTGATCTTCAAGGTATTTTTGATGAATTGACAGAAATGGGATATGGAGCATTGCCTTCTCCACCAGTGACGGCTGCAGATGGAGATGCACCAATAGTGACTGATCAATTCCCTTCTCCTCTGCCTCCAGAACAAATGGCAGCTCAGCAAGCTTCACAACCTGCTGGAAGTCAAACTTCTGATATGGGAGGGCTTGGGAATGTGACTATGCCTAAAAATTCTTCAAGAAAAATAGAGGATTTTTCGGCATTAAGTCAAAATCTAATTAATAAGGTAATCTCTTTGGAAGAGAATCTACATAATTTAAATGAAAATATTAATTCTAAATTAAGTATAGGAGCAAACATGGCTACCGAAAATACAACTACAAAAGTCGCCGCTGGAGCAGAAAATCAAGAAGTGATTACTGAAAAGCAGCTTACAAAAGATGACTCAAGAGAGGGAGAAGTTTATGAGGGTATTACTGAAAGTAAAGAACAAATAGGTGGTTCTGAGCAAAGTAATGATACAACTTCTGATAGTCCTCAAGTGAGAACTGGAACATATGAAACTATTACAGAGGATCAATTGAAGACTCAAAGTGCTTTAGGCGATGCTGTAATCCATTTTGAGGATGTTCCTGATGTTATTACTGAGAAGCAATGGAATGATTTTAGTAGAGATATTGCTGGTAATCTTCCAGAAGATTATACAGAATCAATTACTCAAGCTCAAATACGAGATCTATTGAGTAGTCATAAGTTTGTGGGTAATTACGAAACTATCACAGAAGATCAATTGAAAAATATTTCAATGACTGATGGTTTGAAGAGATGGGCTAATAAAGATTATTCTGTTTCTCTTGTAAAAACTGCTATTAATATTCTTACTGATTTAATTTCTACTTATCGTAAGTCTCCAGAAGAGATTATGAAAGTTGCTTCTGTTATTAATGATGATACGGAAATGAAATCAAAGGTAGCTTTTTTGGCTGTTCTTAATTCTCTTCCTCATAAAAAAGAGAATGTAGATCTTATTGCTTCTAATGCTTCATATTTTGCTAAAATAGCTTCTCAAAATAAACTTTCTACAATCGATGCTTTGATTCTGGCAGCAGCTTCTAATGCTCAGTTCGGGATGAAGGCAGAGGACGTTTTTGATACTGTTGGCCTTATAGTTAACAATAAATCACAAATGGAAAAAGTTGAAGCTAAAGTGCAAAGTAGAATGAATAAGATAGCAGATACAAAGATTATTACTAAGGCAGATGCTCTTGAGTCGGCTATGAAAGAATTAGATAAACCAGAAGATGGTAAATATCAAATCAGAGCCACAATGGAAGATATTGGAGTTCCTATTACGGATAAGGTTGCTTTTGTTGATGGTGTAAAGAAATTTGCACAAGAAATGATAGATGATGACTCCGTTGCAGCGGCAGTTATTAAGGTGGAAGTAGGGAATAATGGAGAATTAATTATAGATATTCAAGATGGTGCTGAGGAAGAAATAATTCCAGATGATATCGGAGATATTATAGAAGGACCTATAGAAGAGATAGATGCTGATATTAATGGGGAAGAATGCCCTGCTGAGGAATGCCCAGCAGAAGAGACAGATGAATGCACAATGGCTGAGGCTAAAACTGAAATCAAGAAAACTGCTCAAATGATGGGCGGGGAAATGGGAGGCCAAGCTGGAGCAGCTCAAGCCCCTGGTGCTGGAGCAACATTGCCAGGAACTCCTGGCGTAGGTGCTCCTCCAATGGAGACATTTACAGATGAACCAGGAGCATTTGGAGAGGAAGAGGGAGAGTTGACAGATAATCTTGAACCATTGCCACCAGGGTCTATTTGCCCTGTTTGCGGTAGTGATGATGTTGATGTTCTTGATGGTAAAGGAAAATGTGGGAATTGTTCTTCGGAGATGACATATAAAGTAGAAGTGAATGTGACTAAGTGGCAAGGTGTAACTCCTTCAGAGGGTGGAGAAGAAGAAGAGGTGGAAGAAGGATTTGAAGGAGAAGGATTTGAAATGCCAACTGAAGAGGAAATCGGAGCGGGGCCAGGTGCAATGGAAACTGAAATGGGAGAAATTCCAGCAGCAGCTTCAGTTGATAATTTTAAAGTTAGAAAATTTGCAACTACTATAAGGTTGCTTCCAGATGCTGTTAAAAAGGCAGCAGAAGCAGATATTAAAATTGGTTCTATTAGCCCAGCAACAGGAAAAGCTAATACCGTAGAATTGGAAAATGGAGAACATGTTTGTTTGGATACAGGTACGAAATATAAAGTTTCTTATATGGTTTCTAAAGACGCTAAACAAGTATATGGTCAATGGGAGTGGCAGCCTAGAACGGCGAGCGCACTTTGCCCATCTTGCGATAGAGCAAAACAAAGATTTGTGAAGGCTCTTTCAACTATAAAAATGACAGAAGCAGATTTTGATCAACTAGAATTGAAAGATCAAGTTGAAACTATTATTGGTCTGAAAAAAGCAGGATCGTTGAAAACTATTAAAACAGCAAGTAAAGAAGGTTCAGTGCTTGAGGATTATAAGTTGGCATATGGCGGATATGGAGATAAGTTCCCAATTGAATCTTGCATAGAGAAGTTGGCAAGAAGGTTTGGAACAAATGCTGTATGTCTAAGTGGCCCAGACGAAGGCAAACCTTTGGCTGAATCAGTATGTAATAGATTGAAAAAAGCAGACGTTTATACATCGAAGATTGCAATTAAATTAGCAGATAACTGGTCGGACTGCGATGGAGATGAAGAATGCATTACTCATCAAGTTCGTTCAGGATATACAATTAGACAAGCAGCAGAAGTTTGTTCTGCTCTTAAAATAGCAGTCGCAGAGGGAGAAGACTTTTTAACAGATGAGTTAGCAGGAGAGGATACATTTGATGATACTCCTGATATGGATCCTGATGTTCCTGTAGTTGAAGAAGTTGATCCGTTTGAAGGAGGAGAAATGGAAGAAGAGCATGGAGCAACAGTTACTCTTGAACTACCTATCGATATAGTTGAGCAACTAGAACAAGCTATCGAAGTGGCAGAAGGAGAAGGTCAAGAGGGAATAGAAGAAGAAATGGGAGAAGGAGAAATTATAGGTGATGAAGCTCCTATTGAAGAATCTCCTCTTGATGATATCGATGCTCCTGTAGAAGAAATTGGTCCAGGAGAACTAGATGAAACTAAAGATATGGCAATGAAACCTGCTGAAGAGCCAGGAATGGGCGGAGAAGCGGCTCCTGAAACAGGCGGGGAAATGAAACCTATGGAAGTAGGTTTTGAGGCAGAACAAAATAATGGATCAGATATTGTAGAAAAAAATAGAGGAATTCCAGAGCAAGGTTCGAAAGTTAATGTTACTGTCAATGGAGAGCCCATTAATAATCCAATGATAGCAGAGACCGAAACAGAAACTAAGGAAGCTTATGTAATGGAAAAGAATGTCGGTAAAGTAGGCAAGACACAGATGGATCTGTCAGGCGTTATTGCAGCTATGAATAAAAATGCAGGGGAAAAAGAAATTGCTCAACAAAAAGCTCAAGATACAGCAGAAATCGGAACCTATACAGCAGGCGAAGGTGGAAGCGAAATGGGGCATGAGAATGAAACTATCCCTTCAGCAGGAAAACCATCAGTTCCAAGAGATAATGCCACAATGGGACAAGAACCTACAGAACTAAATCCACAAGATAAACCTCAACCTGTTATTCCATCAGAGAATGCTACTATGGGTCATGAAGATGAGGCAGGATTGAGCGGTGGAGATAATAGTTATACAGGTGGCGATAAGGGTCAAGGAAAAACAGAATTAGCTTCTATAGATGAAGATCTAATGCATATGAAGGGCTTTGGAAATGCAAAAGATGGAATTTCAAGCCTTGCAGATAGAATTGCTAAGAAACTTGCTCCAAAAGAGCCTGTAGCTGATGATCCTGATATTCAACCTGTCTCTGATGGCGGAACAATTGGTCAAGAAGAAAAATTCGATGCCGAAAAAATAAATGAATCAGAGGTTAAAAGCGAAAGCGGAATGATTGGTCATGAAAGCGAAACGTTAGGTTCAAAACCTGACTCTCCAAAAGATCATCCTGATGTGAATACAGGAGATGCTCAAATGGGTCAGGAAGAATTAGATAGTGAGAAAACTACAAAAGATAAAGGTACAGTAATCGCTGAAAGCGATTCGGAGTCCGAGGCTATTAGGGTGGCTGGAAGAATGCTTCAAGCAGAACAAATTGAAGCTACTGATCTCCCAACTAAAATTAATGAGTTGAGAGCCTATAAGCCTGAGCAAATTAAAGATATCGAGAAAGCCATATTTGCTAAAAAAGGACTAGACACTGTTTCTGACGGTATGTCTCAAACCGTACAAATTAATGAGGCAAGCAGCGTAAGAAATGCTCAAGATGATCTAAGTAAAAAGTTATCAGATATGTTCACCCTCGGTAAGCAAAATCAAGATGCTGATAATTATGACTTAGCTCAATTGAGAAAAACTTACAATAAGTAAAAGGTAATTTTTAAAGAAAAGGAGAGAGTATTATGGCTCTTATAGTTGAATATCATGTAAATGCAGATATGTATAGAGTTGGCGATACTGCCATTACAGCAGGTATGTTGATTGCTTTAAATGCGGCAGCTTTGGCTGTGCCTTGTCCACTTGCCCAGGCCGTTGGCACTTTAATTGGAGTTGCTGGAGATTCAGCACTCGCTGCAGAAGGATCGACAACAGCTTATTCTGCGTCGGTTACCCTTGGTGCGTCACCTGCGATCGGAACCGCTGGGGCCCGTTGGACAGAGAATAGAGTTTCTGATTTCTATGACGAAACAACTGCTTCTCAGAAAATCACTGTCTATAATGGTGGTGGAAAATTCTGGATTAGCGATGATTTGCTAGACGATGCAGCTACTGCTGCAGTTGGTACTATTATGCAAAGAAGCGGAACGACTATTGGGGAATGGAATACTGGTGCTACTGCTGGTCAAGAAGTTGCGGTTGGTGTTGGTGCAAGTCAAGCATATGATAGTGGCGTTCCTGGAACTGCTACTACTAATGGAAGTATGTCATTGGGAGATTACTTCCCAGTTGTTCTTAGAATCTAATAAGTAAGTAAGAAACAGTGTTAATTTTAAACTATATTTTAGGATTTTGATTAATACCTAAAAATAGAAACAAAGGAGAATAAAAATGGCTTTTGATAAAAATGGTTTAACAGACCAAGATAAAGAAATGGTAATTGCTCAAGCTCTGGAAACTGATGAAGGTAGAACTGCCCTGGCTCAGGCTATGGTAGAACCTATCAGAAGGGCCCTTGAGTATCAAGCCGTAGGAAGAAAACTTCTTATGGTCGATGAGCTACCACAAGGCGCTTTGGCACGTTACGAACGTGACGTTGCTGCAATCGCTTGGGTCGTATCACGTAGAGGTGCTGTGCCTGATCAAATTCAGGAAGGTGAAGAAGTTCTCGTTCCTACATTTGAGATCGCAGCAAACCCAACAGTTCGTCTTTCTGAGATTAAGGCACGTAGGTTCTACATCGTAGACCGTGCTCAGATCAAGGCGAAAGAAGCAATCCAAAAAGAGGAAGATAGTAATATCTTCAATGCTCTATTGACTGCTTGTCTAGCAGCTCAAACAATTACTAACTATGGAACTTTGACAATTCCTGCTCTTAATGAGGCCTTCAAACAGATCGAACAACATGATTTGGTAGCGGCTAAGATTGTTACTCATGCTTTCCAGTATGCGTCAATCAGAACGTTCGGGAAGGACTTCTATGATGAAGCAACTCAACGTGAGATCATCACAACTGGTCTTTATGGTCATTTGTGGACTGCTGATATTCACGTTTCTAGTAGGATGGATAGCAATACAGTGCTTGTAGTTGCTAGTCCTGAAACAGTTGGCGCATTTCCTATCCGTCAGGATATTACAGTGCTTCCAGCAGATGATCCAAAGAAATTACGCCTTGGCTGGGTTATATACGAAGAAGTTGGTATTGTAGTTATTAACGACTATGCTATCTCTCGTATAACAATGACTGATGCAAATGCTTCTTAATTAACGACTTACGTTAATTAGAAAAGTAATTCGAGGGGAGTCAGAAATGGCTCCCCTTTTTTCGTACCTATAAATAAATGAAAAGTGGAGATATTTCTAAAAAATATATAAAGGATATTGACATTTATACCGATAATATGTATAATAGGAGAGTGAAAGTTAAAACCTATTTTTACGAAAGGTATAAGAATGAAGACTAAACCGTATTATGATGATGTATTAACAGAAGAGTTTTTTAGAACTAATTATCTGGAGAAGAGATTATCTTTTCCCAAATTGAAAGAGTTGTTAGTAGAGCAGGGACATAAGATAGCGATAGGTACGATACATAAGTATTGTCTAAAATTGGGATTTCAGACAAGGGACCATTCTGAGGCAAGAAGAGAATGGGAAGAAGATCCTCTTAATTATAATGTTTCGTATTTGTCAGAATTAATATTAGAAAAAATTGATGGCTTTCTTTTGGGTGATGGTTCTCTAAGAATTGAGAATGGTCCTACTATACAGACGGGAAGGCTTGCATGTGGGTTAGAGTATGAGGAATTTTGTAACTATTTTATGAGACTTTTTAATTCATATCAGTTTGTGGTAAAAAGATATAAAGATAAGTCTATGAAACAGGGGTTTAGATGGCAAGGGTATTCCAAATACCATCCAGATCTTTACCAACAATATCAACGTTGGTATAAGTATAGGGAAGGTAAATTTATCAAAGCTGTTCCTACTGACGTTCGCATTACTCCTTTATCAGTCGTAATGTGGTATTGTGGTGATGGTTCTGTTGTTCAGCCTAAGGACAATTCTACCATCGTATTGAGATTATCAACAGATGGTTTTACTATCGATGAAGTCGAGTATTTAGTCATTAAATTAAAGGAAGTAGGGATAGAATGTCATAGAAATAATGACAATAGGATAGTAGTCAAAGCTCGCGGCATCCCTGCCTTTTTCGATTTCATAGGCAAAGAGAGTCCTATCGAGTGTTATCGATATAAATTTGATTTACCTAGTTGGAGATTTGAGAGTAAGAGAATGAGAGAGGTAGCAGATGAGTTAGAGGTCGATTATCACCGTTTGAGTCATTTGGTAAAGATAGGTAAGATAAGCACTTACAGACTATCTCCCAAGGGTCGTCCTAGATTTTTACAGGAGCATATAGTAGAATGTAAAAATTTAATAAATAGTGGAGAATTGTATTGACAAAAGGTTGAAAAGTGATATAATATGGGAAAGTAGATAGTTTTCAATAGAAATGTTTAATATAAAGTTAATTTAAGGAGATCTTTTATGTCTCACACCTATCGCAAGTATCCTATTTGGGTTCCACATCTAAGTGGGATATGGTATGCGGGATATACATCATATATTCCCCATAAAAATAGAGATAAAAAAAGTTTTCACAAACCAAACAAAGAATTCAAAACATTAAGCAAAAGAAGAAGAAGAGCACAGATACGAGAAGCATTAAGAAATGGAGATTATGATAATATCCCTAGACATAAACATAATGATGTATGGGAATGGAATTAATTATTTTTTAGAGAGCCACTTTTATAGGTGGCTTTTTTTTGTCCAAAAAGAAGGGATTTAATAGAGATTGGAGAATTATACTAATATGAATTGGTATAAGAGACAAATAAAGATATCTTATCGTAAGATAAAATTTTCTCCTGAACAATTAAAACAGATTCAGCAGCTTGCAGAAGAGGGTATGACGTTTTCAAAAATATCTAAGATGTTTGGAATTTCGGTTGTTACTCTTAGAAATATAGTTAGAGAGAATAAATGGAAAGTTCCTACTCGATTAGAAAAAACTAGAGAAACAAACACAAAAGTTTTTTCTCCCCAACAATTAGAAAAAATAAAAGAGTTAGTAGAATCTGGAGTATCGTTTTCAAAAATATCTAAGATGTTTAATACATCTATAAGAATGATATCTAACATTAGCAATAAAAATAAATGGAATGTTCCTTCTTTATCAGAAAAATTTAAAAAAATGTGGGAAGATCAAGATCTTAGGGATCAACAATCAGAAAGGGTCAAAAAGCGTTTTGAAGACCCAAAAGAAAGAGAGCAGTTGTCAGAAAAGATAAAACAGGTATATATAGATAATCCAGAATTAAGAGAACAGAATGCTGAAAGAATGAGGGAGTTAGCAATAGATCCAAATATGATAAAGGAAAGATCAAAAATACAAAGGGAGCGTTTTAAAGATCCAAAACACAAAAAACATCATTCTGAAAAGTTAAAGAAGAGATGGGAAGATCAAGCTCTTAGGGAGCAAGCATCAGAAGCTCAAAAAAGGCGTTTTGAAGACATAGAAGAACGTAAGATGCAATCGGAAAGACAATTAAAGTATTGGGAAAATATAGGTGGTTTAAAGGGTTTATTATTAACGTATAATAATAGGCAACAGGCAATAAATCGTTTAAATCAATTTATTTTAATACTTAAAAATGATCCTAGTCAAGATTCAGCAAAGACTTATAATACTTATAACAAATACATGGATATCATCAACAATCACACCTATCCTGATGAAGTTCAGCAGGAAGCATCTGTTTAATATGAATTGGTATAAAAAATCACGAATAATAGATAGGAGATTAGGAGACCCTTATATTCCTGATGAAGAGGAATATACATTTTTAACAGGGAAAGATCCTAATGAGCAAGATTGGGTTCCAGAAGCTTCATCACCATTAAAAAGATACCGTGGGAGAGAAGGATATAATGTCCCTATAGATGACATAGGAAAGTTATTAGAAATGGACTTAAATAGTCTTATTTTTGAAATAGAAGAAACTCTTGAAGAGATACAAGGTATATTAAAAAATCCAAACCTTTCTACACGGTCTAAAAAATTAGATATAGGACTTAGTAAAGACAGAGAGAAGACAAAAGAGCATTTAAAAGGTTATATATCTGCTTTAAAAAAAGAATTATCTTATCTAAAGAATTTAAAAAGAAAATCTATTTCTGGATATGAGCCTCAATCTATCGGATCTGGTGATGTTTTTAGTGCTTATTATGAGAATTTTCTTAACATCCAAAGAAGAACGGAAGAGTTACTAAGAGGTATATTTAAATAAATATGAATTGGAGAATTATTAGTGAGTATTGATAGAGTTAAATTATGGCGCAAATAGATAAAATATTGTATGATACAATAGCAAAAGCATATGCTTCTATAGAATCTTCTTTAGAAACAATAGAAGATGATAGTAGAACAGCGGTAGATGCTATTGTAGATGTTACTACGTTTAATTATCCTGATGAAGTTCCATCTGTTGCCGATGAAGATGCAGCACTAGAAATAGAAAATGCCTTGTTAGCTCCTTTTAATATTTCTTATATTTCTTCTCTTAAAATAGATGGTACTATCGGAGACCTTATCTCCGCAGTTCAGTCAGTAAATAATTTTGTAATTAGAAATAGTAGTTTTGTTGGAACTTCTAAAGAAAAATTGGATCATTGGATTAATGTTGAGATGGTTGATTATTGGTCGTATGGGTTTGGCGTTCCTCTTGTCGGTTGGGTTAATCTGTGTGAAAAAGCTGGTTATGATGTTGACGATTGGAATGAGGTAGTTAGGTACTTTTTGAAATTTAGTGGATCAGGCAGCCCACCTTTAAGTGTTCCTTATGATGTAGTATTCCATCCTGGAGATTATAGTTTTAGTATTTCTCTTTGGGCGCAATTTGATTCATTTGATATTCCTACACTCGTGTCAACTCTAGACGCTGGAGCGGTAGCAGATGGTGGGTTTGAATTTAGTTATGGGAGTACAGCTAAGCAGTTGGCATTGATTATATATAGCGATGGAGGTAACAATAGTGATTATGCCAGTGATACTATAAGTTTGGCTACAGGGATATGGTATCATCTGGCTGTTGTTTATCAGAAGTTTCAGACGGGAGATCCAGCAACTTCTTATAGGGCTAAATTCTATTTTAATGGAGAATTGTATAGTTCTGATAATGATTCTGTTTCTATTGATACTGTTGCTAATACTAATGATTTAACAATAGGTGCAACCAAAGATGTTGGATCGTACGATTTTCATCATAGAGGTGATATAGATGATATTAGATTTTATAATAATACTCTATTAACTGATGCTCAAGTTGCAGCTATATACAATTCTGGGGTTGGAAGTAAAGTTGGTGAGGATGAATTTGCTTCTATTGCCTCAAGTGGATGGTATTCTAATATTGATGATGGTTCAGGTAATTATGCTACAGGTAGAAAAATAAGTGGTGGGAATTGGTATAATCATAATACTAATGCTAATATTAATGGAACTACAACTAAATGGCAAATAGGAGGTACTCCATTTACAATATGATAAAAAAAGGGATATTGAGGAGATATAAGCATGAATTGGTATAAAAAAGCAAAAAAAGAAGAGTGTAAGGGATGGATTGCCGTCAGACTGCCTGAGAGGCTCTCTAATGAGATAAAATCGTGGGGGAAGGATAATATACCTAATTCTATTTTATGTAAAGAGGAGGGCAAAGGGAGAGAATCAGACATACATGTGACAGTTATCTATGGAGTATGTGATAATAGTGTTGAAGCAGTCAGAGATATTGCTCAAAAATACCAAAATATAAAGGTAAAACTTGGAAAAGTAGGTTATTTTAAGAATAATGAGGATTTTGATGTAGTCAAGATTGAAATTATTAGTGAGGATCTTAGAAAAATACATGAGGATATAAAGAGAACTTTAGATGTAGAAGAGACTCATGATGTTTATAAGCCACATTGTACTATTGCTTATGTTGAGAAGGGAGAATCTTATCAGTTTGGAGGAAATGATTTTATGGAGGGAGAAGAGATTGCCTTTGATAAGATTGTTTTTATTAACAATAAAGATGAAGAGACAGAGATAAAATTATAGAGGAATTTTAATCTAATATGTAGAATAAAGAAGTATAAAACAAAGACTAGAATATTTTTGTGAGAATGAGGATATAAATTCAAAAGAGCAATAAAGAGTCTTTGTTAAAGGTTTGGTTAAGCCTATATTTAACTAAAAACCGTGGTTTTGATGGGCCACGGTTTTTTATTAGTTCATATCTCTATCATAAAAAACAAGGTTTTAACTAAATTAAGTTTAAATATAAAGGTATATAAATATGTCCTTTTATATTTGAAAGAACAGAAGATGGCAATAGTAGAAACTTGGTTTGTTACAAATAATTATTCAGAATCTTTAGCTTTATCAGATATCATTTCTCCTTATATAATTAAAGCAGGGGAAACAGTAGATCTTTTAAAGGTAGGGAATAATACGCCAGAAAATCTTGCTAACTCTGCTATTATAAGAAATTATACTGTTCAAATCATTAAAAAAGGTGTTAATAAAGGTCAAACTTATATCTCTGCTGTGTATGATCATAGCCATGAAGGTTTAGATGTTTTAACAGGGGGGACAAGTTCAGATGCAGATAGTTTACACACTCATGATAAGCTTACTACTGAAGAAGATGTTAATAGTTTAATTACGGCAGCCATAGATAATATTGAAGAAGAAATCGATCTAACTGATTTTGTGAAAAAATCTGGGAGTATTAATCAACTTTCTGATATTACTTCTTCAGGAGCAGTTATAGAGAGTGCTGTATCTATGGCTCATACTGATCATATCCACAATAGTTTATCAGGATTAAATGAAGGGGATTATCAGCATCTAACATCTGGAGACTATGCTAATTTATCAACTCTTACAAGTGGTGGTAATGCTGATGGATTACACATTCATAGCTCATCAGCTATAACACATAATGATTTGAGCGGACTGCAAGGGGGGGTAGATAGTCAATATTATCATCTTACTGAATCTCAACATGATACTTTGACAGATGGTAGTAATGCGGATTCTTTGCATATTCATAGTTCGTCTTGTTTTACTCATAATAGTTTGAGTGGTTTGCAGGGAGGAAATGGAATTGATGAATTTTACCATTTAACAGAAGATGAAAATGATTTAGTGGGTAGATTGGGAGTTGATAGTTCAGGACTTACTTTTGATGGTATGCCAGCAGGAATGAGCGGTAGTTTATGGATAAGGTCGGGAACTACTCTATATCCCGAACAAGGGGGAGATAGTGTTGATTTAGGAACTGGGGATTTTACAACAACAGGAACTATTACAGGGGAACAAATTACCTCTACTGATGATATAACTATGGCGGGACTATTAGCAAATACTCTTGCTGCTGCCGATGTAATAGGAATTGATAATGATGGGGATACAAATCCTTATACTGGAAGTGCATCGAACTATTCTATAAAAAATGTCAGAACAATTGCAACTCCAGCTTCTACTATTGGCTTTTCTAGTTGGGCACATTATAATTATTTAACTAATTCTCATGTCGTTAATGGCTCTCCTGGGGTGGTAACTGTTGTTAATTATTGTCAACATAATCAGGCAAATATTACTTCTGCTCATTCTGCGACTCCTATTTTAGCTTTAGAAGAATATAATTATGTGAATTATAATACTTTTGCAAGAACAGGGACAATCACGGGTCAGAATACAACTATTTTTAATAATGGAGTGTATAATGAAACTAATAATACTGTGACTCTTAATTCTGTAGGTTCTGTCTCGGTTTATAATTATGGGATAAGAAGTCGATTATTATCGGCTCCGACGTTAACGTCAGGGACTTTAAATACTTATAATTATGGAGTATATAACGATATAACCAGCAACTCTGTGGGGACTTCTATTAATTATCTTTATTATGGTATAATAAGTGGCTCGGCCGACACTAATTGGCTTCTTTATATGGACGGAAGTCATGGAGATAATTACTTAGGTGGAGATAATATTAAGACATATTTTGGGACAGGAAAAGATGCTTCAATATATTATGATAATCATGATTTAATTATTTCTCCTAATGAAGTAGGAAGTGGACAAGTTGTAATAGAGGATAATGGGGATTTTGATTCTGGAATAGGTATTGGATTTGATAGAGATTATGCGAGATTCAATATTGAAGGTCAAGGGAGCGAAGATACATCAAATAATAATACTATGAATGCATGGTTAGATATGAGACTAGAGCCTTCAGCGACGATAACAGTAACAAAGAATGGTTTACAGAATATTATAGGGTGGCAAGGAACTCAGAATGTTACTGGTGATATTAGAGTTTTTAATAATATTTGTAATGTTACTACTGCTGCTACTTCTGGGACTATTGATGAATGGTCCAATATGGATAATAGGCTTAATCAAGCGGCAGATGAATTTTCAGGAACAATAACAGAATTCTATATGTTTAGAATTGTTAATAATAAGATGGATGCAACTAATATCAATATCACTAATTGGTATGGTTTTTATCATCCAGATGTAGATTTTACAGGGACAAATAATAGCGCTATAGAGATCGGGGACATAACTGGAGCAACAAATAATTATGCTATAAAAACAGGATTAGGACAAGTGGTATTCGGAGATGATGTTTCTATAGATTCTAATTCTTCTAGGTTATATTTTGGAGAGAATCAAGAATCTTATATTTTCTATGATGGACAAGATCTTAATCTTGGTTTTTCTAATCCAAGTATAGGACCACTTACTCAAAAAGTAAGAGTAAATGATGATATTAGTGTGGATGGGGACCTGGGTGTTGATGGGATATTAACTGTAGGGACTAGTTCCATATCTATAAATGGCGATGATTTAGAGATATATTCTGCATCTAATAGACAAAGTATTATAAGTATTGGCAAAAATAGAATTGGGGATGGTACTGATTTAGGTAGTTATTTGACAGGTATCGGTTTAGAATTTTTCAAAAATGCTACAAACTATGTCGCTCATAACGATGCTAATAATCATAATCCTAGTCTTGCTTTTTATGGAGCAACTAATTTAGGGCAGAAATATGGGACAATAGGGATTGATGATTATAGGAGAATGGTATTTGGTGGGACTGTCACAGGAATCGTATTTAGTCAGATACTGGAAGCGTCTTCAGGGCTTAATATAGGTTCTAATGCTACTTTTACTATTAATAGAGGACATAATTTTAGTGTAGGCGATTATGCAATGATGTATGGGACAACTTTTGTCGGAACGGGACAACGAGCATTAAGGTTTATGGATATAAATCAGAGATGGACAAATTTAGGAAATACTAATTACTCTAACCCAACATTTTTTGTTCATTGTAGCGGAGATACAGAAGCAAATGCTGGTTATTTACAATTATACCATGATAATGTTTCTGCTCATATAATATCTGGTAAGGGGGGTATAAATTTTGGCTCTTCTATGTTGTATTTTGGAGAAAACAGAGATGCTTTCATTCAATATGATGGTCAAGATCTTAATCTTGGTTTTTCTAATCCAAGTATTGGACCACTTACTCAGAAAGTGAGAATTAATGATGACTTGTTAGTAGATGGAATATTAACTATTGGAACCACTTCTATGCAGATAGATGGAGATAATTCTACTATTACTTCTACGAGTGGAACTATTGGTTTGGAAGATGATAATTTAACAACTACTGGAACAGGTAGATTTGATGGTGGTGTTGGAGTAGGAGCAAATCCAAGTAGTCAATCAAGAATATTTGTTAGTGAAAATATAGGAAATAGTACATATTTTGGATTGAATTTTAGTGCCACATCATTAATGAATACTAATGCTATATCTGCTATTAATTTTAGTTTTACTAACGGAGAGGCTGCGGGAGATAATTATATTGCATCTAATATCACTGCTATTAATACCACAATTATAAATTGGGATACCATAGGCACTCAGGTTGGAGTGCAAGTAAATTTAGCAGCTAATTTAGGAACTATAACAAATTCTACAGGAGTAAATATTTCGTGTCCTATTGGAACTGTAACAAATAATTATGGATTACAGATTACAAATTGTGCAGGGTCTTCAATAGGGACAGCAATTAAAACAGGAACAGGTATTTTAGATATAGGAGATGAAATTCAGGTTAATGGGGATAGTCGAGCTATAACATTTGGAGTAAGTCAAGATGCTCAAATTCAATATATTTCAGGTACAGGATTGCAAATAACAGATACGACTACAGGATTAATTACTTTTAGTGATGATAATTTACTTACTACAGGAACTTCTGAAAGTGGATTATGGACTTCTAATACAGGTACGAATACTAAATGGGAGATATTGTCAGAAGTTACCCTAACAGCCCAGACTAGTCCGTTTGCTATAACATATCCCGTATTAAGACCTACCTCAGAATTGATTGGAAATCCTTTGGCAGGTTTTGGTATAATTGATAAGGCATTGTATGTTAAAGATACAGGTGATATCGGCGGGGCGATATTGATAGTGATGGCAGGGGCAGCGAATGCAGATAGTAAATATGATTATGCAAGTTTATTCTGGAATGATACGGACGATAGGTTTGAAATTACGACGGAAGCAAAAGTAGGAGGAGATTTATTATTAGAACCCCAAGGTGATCTCCTTATATCTAGTGATCTTCTTATAGACTCTAATTCTTATAGATTATATTTTGGAGAAAATAAAGAATCATATATTTTCTATAATGGACAAGATCTTAATATTGGTTTTTCTAATCCAAGTATAGGGGTGCTTACTCAAAAAGTAAGGATAAATGATGATTTGCTAATAGATGGTCATTTAGAAATAGGTGGAGAAGTAGTTGGAACTACCACATTTCAAGAAGAAATTATTTGCGGAGGAGATCAGTCAGGACAATCAATTATTGATTCTGGTCTAGTTGTCAATGAGGGAGGAGGGTCTGCTTCAACAGATGATTTTAGAGTGGAAACAGTTTCTATCCCTACTGCCTTTGTTGTAGATGCCAGTGCAGATCAGATAGAAATGAATGTGCCAGTTGTTGTTGATGGAGACGTGAGTATAGATTCTAATTCTTCTAGATTATATTTCGGACATAATCAAGAATCTTTTATTTTTTATAATGGAACAAATCTCAATATCGGTTTTGCTAGTCCAAGTATTGGGCCACTTACTCAAGTAATAAATATTAATGATGATCTTGCAGTAGATGGTTATCTAAGCGTGTTTGGAGAATTTGTATTAGAAGGAGATGCTACTACTTGGGATGATGTTAGGATTGTTCCAGGAGCTTTTTCTTTTCCAGGAGTTGCTGATCCTACACTTGAAGATTGGCAACCAGGAGGATCTGGGGCGACTCTTAAAGTTTATAAATTTAAGAAAAATGATGAGGTGCATGCATCTTGTCAAATGCCTCATACATATAAAGAAGGTTCTGATTTGCATTTTCATATTCATTGGACTCCAGCAGAATACGGAGCTGCTGAAAGTGGGGCTTTGGTAGGGTGGAAAATTGATTATACAGCAGCAAATATTAATGGAGTATATGGGCCGACAGCTACCGTTGATTTGTCAGATGCTTGTTCTGGTGTTAATCATCAACACGAAATAACTAGTGATGTGTTGGTGAGCGGTGCTGGTCTAAAAATATCTCATATAATAATGGTTAGAATTTATAGAAGTGATACAGGGGGAGACGACACTTGGGCAAGCGTGGCTGCTGATGAAAGTCCTGCTCTACTTGAATTTGATATTCATTTTGAAATAAATATGTTAGGAAGTAGACAAAGACTTGTTAAGTAAAAGGTCGATATATAAAATGAAAGGAAAACAAATATGGTATTAACGAGAGAAGAAGCAGCAATGAAGATAAATTCAGCTTTTAATCATTACTTACACTTTTATGAGCATAGGGCATTTGATGGAACTGAGCATCCACAGCCTGAAGGACTAGTCGATTTTACATCAGCACACTATCCATATGAAAATTTATTTCATTATAAATATGTTTCATTTAAAACTATGGCATACTATATTAATGTTAATAGAGATCACGTATTAATAGATCAATATATAACAACTCTCTCTAAATCAGAAATTAGTGCAATTTGTGATAAATATGAGGTAGACGGTAGAATACGTTTAGGAATCCTTCAAGAAGCTGAGATTAGCAAAATAAATAAAGAGATGAAGGGGGCGGAGATAGTGCTTGGTATTGATGTCGGAGCAGATAATGTTCCTATCCTTGGAGAGGATACTAAACCCGTACCGAATAGTTTATTAGAAGATTATCAGCAGGGAAAAACCATTGTTATACCTGCACAGTATTGGTCTTCTCCTGATTATAATCGTATGAGAATGCATTTTAATTTTAATAATGCTGCTGTTAGAGAGTATTGCGTTCGAGTTATGTTAAGCACTATTGATATGTGTAAAGATAATGCAGTATTTGTGGATAATGTATTTATAAGTATCATGCAAATGTATAATGATGTCCCATTTAATACTCAAAATCTTTATTATATTTCGGGGGGCACCGCTGCTCAACAAACTACATTATATATTAGCCAATATATTAGTATTATTGAAGAAGCGGTTAGTAGGCTTGCACAAAAACCTCTAATTATAACTAACGGATGGTTTTATGGGGGAACTCCTGGAACTTATAAAGAAGCATTTACTAATGCTATTCGTACAAATTTGGGCGATATTGATGGGGTAATGTGTGAAAATAATTTCTTGGAAGATAAAAATGCTGTGGAGGTGCAATGGTTTATTGATTGGGTAAGAGACGCTAAACAAGCGGGGAAAAAGGCGATATTTGCTGTTGCATAC